>Ga0326512_10000248_pt1 | contig 45977 bp, 28 predicted proteins | sample 1_2617_0518_D_FD_203652 | JGI IMG/M metagenome (GOLD analysis project Ga0326512, IMG submission 203652) | Bovine rumen microbial communities from UC Davis, California, United States - 1_2617_0518 | ecosystem: Host-associated > Mammals > Digestive system > Stomach > Rumen | place: USA...
TTCTTCATCTGTTTGTCGTTTTAGTAGAATTATTGGGCAAAGATACAAATAAGCGAGCACAAAACAAAGAATTTGTTCTTTTATTTTCATTCCCTACAAGTTTAATTCAGTAAAAGCTCTCTTTGAGCATTTTCGCAAAAACATATAACCATATAACATGACCCCTTCAAACGCCCTTGTACAAAGGGATTGAAGCATGTTATATGTTGCCCGGACATATAACATACATGTAACATCATGTGTGAGAAGTATGTTATATGTATGTTACATGTTTGCCAAACATGTAACATGCCATAAAGCCTCTGGTTATCGGGGTTTGCGCCCTGTCATGTTATAAGGTTACATGTTTTTTGAAAATTCATAAAAATCAGTTACCGACTGAAGGGCACTCAGTTACCGACTGAACCCTCTTTTCATACCGACTGAAGGCTTTAATCGGGTCAATCAAAGCCTCCATTTGATAAAGATATAGTTTATCCTTCGTTCCGATACCTCCTAAGGGGGTACTCCGATATCTCCTATGGGTCACGCAAGGTATCCTTTAGGGGATAAAGGAACTATCCCCAAGACCCTTAGAGATAATCCCCAAGGGTCTTGGAGCCCGTACCTTCGACCCTTGGAGGCGGCACCTTCGACCCATGGAGGCGGCACCTTCGACCCACGGAGGCGGCACCTTCGACCCACGGAGCCCGGGGCTTCGCAACCCACATGCAGTAGTTTGGTGAACACAGTTACTATGTTGAGTGAATATTTAGGGGAAAATCGCCATTCGTTGTCACCCTTGTCACCTCGTTGCCACACGTAACACGCTGATTCTCAAGTAGTGTTGCAAGGTGGCAACGGTTGCAAGGGTAAAAAACTTTATGTATGCGCGCGTGCGCGCGAGAAATTCTGATACTCCTATCAAAAAATACGAGTATGTTATTAAACAATATGAGTATCAGAATTTTTATTCCGATGCTCGGAATAAAAATTACGACTGGCAGATTTTTCATTCCGCCAGTCGTATATGTTTTATTGTTGTTTTAAACTTTTACTTCTGGAATAGCCAATCTACTTCGCCGGAAGGACCATTGAGTCCACAGTCACGTTGTTTGATAATGCTATCGGTGAATCCTGCTACCATGAGGATGCCCTTGGGCAGATGCAATGTCTGGCGACCAGCGGGTAGTGTATATTGGTGGATGTTTACCTTTGGCATCTGTACGATACTGATAGCATTGGTGAGCAGAGGCTCTGCCTGTCCGTACTCATTGCCAGTAGCGTCAATCTCCAGTTTCGGTGCTTTTGCCCATTTGGAGTCATCATCCTTGAAGAGACCTACGAGGAGTTTCACGGGTTTGTCACTTTCAAACTCAATGGTTGTTCCTACGATGCGTGTCGTGTCACGGTTCAGTACAAGTGCTTGCAAACCGATAAGTTCAGGAGCGACAGAGTCAACGGGGGTGTCAGGACGGTTCTCGAAGATAATGGCACCTTTCTTAAGAGTGATGAGTTGAGTGTTCTTTGCGAAGAGTTTAACGCTGGCAGGTCGGGCTGGCAGGATGTTCTCATTTGCTTTCTCCACAGGGTTCTTCAGTTTAATGATATTCTCTTTGAGAGCATCGAGTTCTGCCTGATAAACCGTAGCAAGTTCCGACCATGTCTTCATCTTCCCGCCGTCGCCACCTACAGGAATACGGCGCTGGGCTGTCTGCATGGAGTTTGCATAAAGGTAGGCATCCTGTGTAGCTGCGCTCAGCGCGTTCCACCAGTTCTGACTCTGTTCCATATACTGAACGGCTTTATCCAGATACTTGATATCCTGTGACCATTTGTAGTTCAGAACCTGTTGTGCGGCAATCACCTTCAAGCGGAAGGCGGCTGAGAACATACGGTAGAACTTCATGTCTTTCCTGACACGCTCAAACTCATCAGCATGACGTGTCGGATTTGCTACTAAGAGGTCGACAGCATGTTCTGCCTCGATGCCATGTTGTGCACATTGTTCCACGATGTCTAATGGCAGTTCACCTGTATGCGGAAGGTGTTTCCATTCTTTCTCCACATATTCAATGAGTTTCTCTCCTTCCGGTCCACAACTCTCATAGAAACCGGGATAGATGGTGTATTTGTAAGGATTCACCAATTCTCCCATTGTCATACCGAGCAGCAAAGTCTGTCGGTTACCTTCCGTGATGCCAAAGCGACGTAATAGCTTAGGTGCGATCTCACCTGCCTCGTCATAAGCTCTTAGCAATTGTCCCGCAGATATAGTATCAATACCATAGTAGTCAGCAAGTTGCTTTTTCCAGTATGTCTGGTCAGCACCTCTTTCACAGTTCCAGGCATAACGTCCCCAAGCCCGGTACCACATCCAGTCTCGGTCTATTTGCAACAGCCGGCGACCATCCTGTAGCTTATCGGCAGTATAGGGCCAGTCCCAGTAACTTGCCTGGGGATAGAGATGTAGTCCCTTGGAATGATGTACACGATGCATCGCCTGTACTGCTTTCTGTGTAAAGGCAGGTGAGGACCATCTCCATGGTTCCAGATTGGCAAGGATATGTACATTGTCAATATGAATGGGAGCTGCGGCGGCAAGCATACGGTGTGTCTCCCCCCATGGACCACCCGGTTCATAGGTTGTCAGACTCTCTCCCGTATATTTGTTCATCGTATAGATATTGGGGTAGAGTGGGAGTGATGCCTTCAGTACGGCAGGACCGTCGGTGTCATGGTTGCGAAGGATGATAGGAGGCGTGTCCGTACGTCCTGACGCCCTCAGACCGTCTTTGATACCTGGAATCACCGTCTCTGTCATCCACTTGATGTCATTATCGATACCCGACATCGCCTCACCCAGACAAACCAGGAATCCCACCTTCGGATATTTCTCGATGAAGGCAGCGATAGACTTACGGGTGTAGTCGGCAATCAAGGGGGTGATAGGACGGTTACGATCTTGTGTCTTCAGACCATAATGGTCAGCGAAGGGTTTGCTGAGGATGATATTATAGAACATCTGGATGACACGGATGCCACGGCGGTCTGCCTCGTCAACGAGGAACCCGAACATCTCCTGGTTCTTCTGCATCGTCTCGTCATCCACCTCTGGCGCAAAGGGGTAGTCTTTGAGTTTCACCAAGGAGGCAAAGGGATGACCATTCCAGAGATAGACCGTGTTCATATTGTTCTCTGCGAGTAAATCCAGATACTTGATCCATAAAGCCTTGTCATAGAACCAAGGGAAGTTCTCGGGGGTATAGGGATATTCGTAGACACGATGACCAGGGAGGTAGACCGTCTTCTGCAACCCCACACAGGCACCTCGCAGTTTCATCTGTGGCACCTCACTCTGTGTGGTCAGGGTGCTGAGCGTGGGGTCTTCCCGCAACAGCTCCAGTAATTTGTTGACACCATAGATCGCACCCGCGCCATCGTTGCCGATAACACGGATATGCTTGTCTTTTCTGAGGAGTGTGAACCCTTCTGCCTCACCGTTGTCAGCCACTTCAACAGACACGTTGAACTTACCTTCCTTTCCTGTCAACAGACTGGCGGCATAGTTTGTCTGAGGACTCACGTTCTTGACTTTTACCTTTGCATAGGTAACTGGTGTATACAACAAACACAGTGCGAATATCAGTTTCTTGATCATAGACCTATCTTTATTTCTTGTTTTGCGGGAATCTCTATTTCTTTCTCTCCAATCATCAGGGTTCCGTGTCCACCGTCACTATAGATGGTGACCTCCTGTCGGCTCATCGACACATGAATCTTACCAAAAGGTGTCGGAACATCACCTTCCATCCACTGTAAGTCTCCCAAGACAGGCTTGACGAGATACTCCTCATAACCGGGCTTGGTGGGTTGGACCCCTAAATAATATTTGCCTATCAGGTAGATGGGACTGGCTCCCCATGCATGACACAGACTTTTGCCATAGGGGCGACCGTACATGGCGAGATGTTGCGTGCCAGTCTCTTCGGGATTGTATTTCTCCCAGAAGGAGGTCGCACCCTCATGGAGCATACCACCCCAGTAGTCACGTATCTCCTGCAGGACCTCTGTCTGTAAACCGTCAATGCAAAGAGTCTCCAGTTCGTAGAAACGCATATATGGTGTCGTGATGGGGTCAATCGCAGGGTTGAGCATGACACTCTTCATGATCTCATGACGCTCTTCCTCGTAGGCTAATCCATAGAGGATGGCAAACATATTGGGGAACTTAGTGATCTGTTGGTTTATCTGTCCCTCCTCGATAGCGTGATAATATGCTTTACGCTCATAACTCCAGAATGTCTGTTTGATCTTGTTGCGCAGTGACTCTGCCTTCACACGGTAGTCGGTCTTGACACCCAGGAGCTTGGCACAGACAGCCATCGTCTCCATTGCCTTCATGAGTAGAATCTGTTCAAAGCAAAGTGTTCCGCGTTTATGCATGGGGAAATCCACCCAGTCCACGAAGATCCAATCGTCAGACTGTCCTTCTGCCATCCCGTCGCCGTTCAGTCGTCCTTCGACATAGTCCATGAGTGTCACCATGCGGGACCACATCTCACGTACGAAGTCCAGGTCTGCCGTATACAGGTAGTAGTCGTGGATAGACTTAAACCAATAGAACGTATAGTCCATGATGGTGTTGACGTGTGCTGTCACGGGGTCTTTGCCTCGTAACTGACGAATGGTACGTTTCACACATTCGGTATCGAAGCGGAGATAGTAGTTCATCAGGTATGACTGGATGGCATCACCACTCCATGTCCAGCGGTCACGTTTGATACCGTCCATAAAGAACTCACGGGTGGTGAGATCCATGGTATAGGCTGCGGTGTCCCAGATGTTGTTCAACAGCTCGTCAGAACAACGGAAAGAACCACTTCTCTCTTTCTCCAAGGGAGCATATTCGAAATCCATTAGTACCTCTTCGTAGGAGGCGTTCTGCTCTGTCTCAATATAGACATAGCGGAAAGCCTTGCTGTCACATATCTCACAAGGGGACTGTCCCCCTGTGAGAATGTCGAGCGTCTCACAATGCTCCTTGTCCATTGCTTCTTCGGCACTTTCTCCATAATAGATATGGATACAGCCTTTCAGTCCTTTTACCTTCAGATAACCGAAGGTCTCTTTCCCGAAATCGTAGAGGATACCGTTTGTTGTCATGGCATGCCTACAAACAGGACGCTGTTCGCTGCGCTCCAGCCGGTATTGCGAGGGTGGTGTGTCGATGTTGTCAAAGTTCCAGGAGGCTGCAGGCACATAGATACCAGAGCCATGGGCAACACCATTCTCATCAATCCATATCTTATCTTCGTAGGTGGCAAGCCATGTGGAGTCGGTATGGATCGTTGCGCCTTCGATAAACAGGGCTGGGGGTGTGGCCTGGTTCCACACTTTGAGATTCAACTTATGTTTACCTTGTGGTACAGTAAAAGTCTTGGGTTGTCCGAACTGCAGTTTACCGTCCAGCATGAGATTAAACTGTCCCTCACATGCAATGGTAATCGTCTCCTCCCTGTCGAGGTTGAACTCACGGGAGAACTCCACCGTTACATAGTGTGAGTCCTGTTTCCAAAACGGTGGAAACATCGCACCGCGCTCAGTCCGCCGGTTGTTGAAGATATTACCCAGCCATATCTCAAAATCGCCAGGATACCATATCCATGTAGTTTTATTTCTTTCCATTGGAATTTTATCGGTTGCATATGAAATGTTATTCTGCTAATCGCATGCCTAGATTGAAATTGCGGAAATCTGGTGTACGGTTGCGTCGATTGCAACAACGTGCACTTTCTGCAATGTAGTCCCAAGAGCCTCCACGGTTGACGCGGAAAGAGTTCTTTGAGTTCATGGGACCGACAGGGTCTTTTTGGGGTGTACCGTCATAAAGTGCATAACTGTCCTGACACCATTCCCAAACATTACCTGACATATCATAGAGTCCTAGTTCATTAGGTTTACGAGTGCCGACAGCATGATTTCCAAAATCAGGAGACTCTTTGCCTTTATCCCATGCATTAGCCGAATACCAAGCCACCTCTTCAATATGGTTACTGCCAGCATATTTATAGTTCTTGCTGAGATTTCCACCACGTGCGGCAAATTCCCATTGTGCCTCTGAAGGAAGATGAAAGTGACGTTTTGTTAACTGATTTAATTTAGTGATAAACTGCTGACAGTCATCCCAACTGATTTCTTTCATTGGATGATTATCCCCATCGAAGGAAGCAGGAAGATATCCCATAACAGCCTTCCAAAGCCCTTGAGTGACTTCTGTCTCTCCAATGGTATAGTTGCTTAGAGTTACTTTTTGGGTGGGTCGTTCATCGCTGTCCTCATCACCGTCAGAAGTGGTCGCCCCCATAGTAAAAGTGCCCCCTTCAATAGCTACCATGTTGAAATGATACCCATTGACCTCTATGGTTTCATATTTTGAGGCTACTGTTACGTATTTAAATTCGTCATTTCGATTCTCCCAATGGAGAAATTTACTACCTAATAAAATTATGACAAAGATACCTATAAGAGTAAGTACACCGATTGTCAATCGTCGATAGGGTATTGCATAACCTGATTTAGAAGATATATTTATTGTCTCAGTTTTTTCCTCTTTCTCCTCCACTATTTGTTGTTGAGTAGACAAAGTGTAATTTAGTAGTTGTTGTTTGTCAGAACCTGTATTGCGCAACTGGCTGGCAATAGCCATATCCTTGACAATTTCATCGCCTTCCTCACGTCTCTTCTGTGATGCTTGCAACAAATCCAAACAACGAGTTAACGTTGACTGATCGTTCGTTTCATCCAATAATTGTAAAATGGATTGCTTAATAGAACTGATAAGGTGATTATTAGTATTTTGGTTTTGTGTCATAACGCTAAAAGTTTCTCATACACTTTATATTCTTCATCAGTATAGTAAACAGGATATATCTCGCATCCAAAATCACTATTGAGCGTTGGGATATTGAAGCTCAGTTTTTCCCATGTGCGTTTTTTAGGATCGTAACGACCAACAGTCATCATGACAGATTTCCGACCAATAGTTTTCCATTGTTCTTGTGCGGCGTCTGCAGAGGGATTGATAGTGTATTGCCAACTTCCAATACTCAGTAGTAGGTCTCCATCATGAAGTCCCATTCTATCAGCAGGGAATCCGTGTCGAGTTAAGTGGATATATACAACGGAATGAGCATCTAATGGAATATGGTCGGCATAAACAATAGTGATAGTTTCCTTTTTCCAATTGCTACCCATACGGTTGCTGGAAATATGTTGGTCTCGACTTTCTGAAATACCCCAAGGGTCGTTGCCATCATAAGCCCAAGAAGCGCAACCGTATTCACTGATAGGCTTAACGTAGGAGAGGGCATCTGTGGTAGATCTTACATTAAGCATTTTATAGTAACTCAGCCTGTCATGCTCCCATTGGGGACAACGGATTGGCTGTCCATGGATGCCACGAGCATAACGTGCCACTTCAATACCATCCTTGTATTCATAGCCTTGTGATTGCACTATTATGGTATCACTATTATAGCAGACTCGGCTAATGAGTAGGTTGCGTGAACTATAGATACAGGAGTCGATAGCGTAGTCACGATGACCTGGTGCAGATAATAACTTGCCGTCAACGTCATAGAATCGGTGTACCACAATACGTTGACCATTAGGCAGAACACGTTGTTCTGTAATATGCTTATGGAAATAATCAATACTATCTAAAACAGGTTTGTCGTTCTTTCCATAATAAGAAATGGATACGGGCTCATAATTCTCGTTCTGTTCAACACGCATCATACGGTATATATTCTTCTCCACATCTATGGTCGTATGTTCTGTAACGCTGCCGAAAAGACGGGCGACATAACTTTTCACCTTAATCATTTGCTTGTGAGTAGAATCCCAACGATAGTCAAATTCGCTAAGCAAGTCCATTGAATTTCCAATATATGCATATTCTCGTTGTGCATAATATTTACGATTCTGAGTGTAAGGCTGACTGGAATTGTCATAGTCATTAGTCCCTATTACACGGTTCAAGTTATCATACTTGATGGCTGTAATAGCGGGACGTAAACTATTATCTACAAGACGCATATCAACACCGTAATAATCTTTACGTATAATATTGCCTTTCTCGTCTTTTGTCTCAACACGCTGATGGTAACCTAGTTTTTTTTGTACAGCACGTTTGCCTTTTAAATCGTAGAATGTATATTTATCGACCTCAGGTGAATATGACCTAACCTCTAATGACTCTTCTTCTCCAAAGGGATCAAGTGTCCATACTGAGTCAACGCGATTATCCTCGTCATAATGCATACGGTAACCAAAGCAGTCAAGGTCATTTTGTTTAGGAGCCCCACTGTCGTCAAAAAACATATAGCGCTCTTCTTGACCTTTGTTGTTATAGAAAACTTGCATACGGTCAGCCCCGTTGTCACGCACTTGTAAAGGAGCTCCCTTCATATCAGTGTATACCGCCCAGACGTACGAAGGCTCCACAGTCCCATCAGTATTCTCTCGGTCTTCTACGGCTTTAAAATATGTGATAACATACAGTATATTCCCATTGATGTCGTAAGCTTCCATCTTATCAACACGAGCTGTATCTGAATTTTGGATGGCACTAAACTTATAATATTTCGTGTTATTAAGCATAGCAGAAAAGGCTTTCCCTTTTTTATCGGACACTTCACTATGTTTAACAAGTGGTGTACGCATTTTGTTATGTAATAACAATCCATCATTACTCATCACTTCAATTGAATTAAAGGGAGTACTTGAACGATGCCCTTTCTTACTTAGCTTATAGCTAACCGAAAGTTTTAATACTTCATCTTTGCTTAGTTTTGGTCCCACACCCACAGGCCAGCCATTGACTTGTACAAATGATTCATAGTAACAATCATATTGCATGACATTCATATAATAATTATAAAGCCATGAGAAGATAGCTATTCCTATTATTAAGCAACCTGCAATCATGTAATTGCGATAGCGACGACGGTCAGCCTTAGCCTTAAGTTCCAGTAATTCGCGCTTATGGTGTTCCTGTTCCATGAGCTTACGACGTTCTTCCTCTTGGGCTTTAACCATCTGCCGGATGTCTCGGCGATCCTTAATGATAGGACATAAAATGTCATGAATGTATTCAAGTCGCATGTCTCCACTATAGGCAAAACGCCTAAGCAGACGTTTCTCATTGCAGAGATAAGTTAGTTCTTGATCGCTGACTCCACCAACATGTGTAGCATTATATACAGAGATGTTTTCGCGTCTGCCTTCATTGTTCAACAAGTTGTCTTCTAAATACTCAATGGATTGCGAACTAACTCCTTGGATAACTTCAAGATAAAAATCTTGTATAATATTATTGCCAAACTTATTGACTAATTGGGCAGTAATTTTAGTTTCTCCTTCGGGTAAAATATCGTATAGTCGACTCAAATATAGAGACAAGATAGCAGAATCAACGAAGATCGCTGGTCGTCCGTCTAATTCAAAATCTGTTTCACCAGTAATTTTTTCGATAATCAGTTTGGCAACATCTTTATCAACAAGTCCTTGTCGAGGTTCCATGATGATAGTGGCTGCTTGTTCTTCATTGATAGGAAGCAAACAGTATCGGTTCAATTTGAGAGAAGGGATGTGAACGGTATTTCGCTCTAAATAGGATAAATAATCCTCGCGTAAAGTAAAAACAATACGAAATAGGTCTTCTGAAAGATAGGAATTTTTAGTCCTTTGGCGTTCACGTAGTCCTTTGAAAAAAGCTTTCCTGTTGCCGGAATCCCCACAAAAAGACTCATTTTGGTTTTCATTATCAGACAGATAGTCTGGCATAATACCATTAAGAAGATCTGCTACTTGACAAAAAAAAGCAGTAACTCGATGGTGATCTTTTTCCAATGTGAATATTTCCTCAAATTGGTCAAACACTAAAAGAGGAACAATTGGTGTACTATGATCATCGTCCTTCCAGAAACGGTATCGATGCAGATATTCCCAAAGAGTTTCCTCGTGCCCCTCTTTATGTGGTACTATTTCCTCAATATGTCCACCTGATGCTTGTAACTCATTTTCTATTGCTTGTTGTACCTGTTCAATATAAGGTGCCGTAGGATAGTCAAAGCTGGTAGTGTGTTGTAGTCGAATACTGACAGGGAGCATTCCTGCTCGTCTTGCTTTAGGGAATATTCCAGCATTGATAATGGATGATTTACCAATACCAGAACGGCTATATACAACTGTCTGAATATTGTATTCAATACGACTGAACAGTAATTCTACTTCTTCATCTCGTCCATAAAGGCGATCTGTTTCTTTATAGGAATCTAGCCCTTTCCATGGATTGTCATTTCTTTTGCTCATAATACGCGTGTAATGTTCAATAAATGACTAAATATTTGCTAGAAGTTTCTGAATTTCATCAATAAATGGCTCAAAATCAGGATTGTCGGTATCGTAAAGATATGCATTGCATGCTTTCAGGGCATCAGGAATATTACTTCCGTAAAAATCGAAATCTTTTTCACTGATAGGCATAATAAATGTTCGTCCATACCCCGAAGCAAGATCAATGGCTGTCTTCCATTCTGTGCGATAGGGATGATATTCGTTATGTTGTTCTTGAATATTATGTGTCATAATAGGAACAAACAGCTTAGTAGATTTGATACCTGCAATAATTTCATTCATAAAATTACCTCCCATGCTGATGCTGTTGCGATCGTACCACACATTTATTCCTCGTTCAGACATCGCCTCATAGAGCTTAGCTGTAATCTCTGCATCTGCACGAGAATAACTGATAAACACATCAGTACCCTGTTGTGGCATGTTGAAACGTGTTTTTTTGAGTTCTGCTTCTTTTTCTGCGATCAAACTTTCTATTTTGTTAACTACTTCTTCTGCATCGCGTTGAGTGAATGCGTCAATACGTTTCATAAATTGTAAAAAACTATCTTCTGCTATAGGGTCGACAACCATTCCCATGGGTTGATTGTCTATCTTCCCCTTCAGTGAGAAACATACGAAGCGGCTGAGCCAGTCAGAGAAACTATTACCTAAAAAAAGCAAGTATTTCGACTGAAGTTCAGCTGCAAGATTCTGTGGTCTTTCTGCCGAGCTGAGCCATGAACGACAAAAAGATAACATATCATAGTCTGTAACTACATATTTCTTTTCAGAGTGGCAAACCTTTCCAAACATATAGTATACTGTAGGCTTGTTGATGTCAGAACGAATACTAATATCATCATTGTGAGAGGGGTCATTCGTGAATTTCATCACACGTAAACGATCGGCTCCCCAAATATCCTTCATGGCGTCTTCAACAATGGGAGAAAACGAGGTAGTGATAACAAAAGGAAATCGCTTGTTTCCCAATAATCGTTTCAATAATTTTGAGGGTTGAAAAAGCGGTTGACTAAAAGCATCACCAAGCATTGCATAGATGTTCTTACGGTCATTGGCATCAAAATCTTTGTCATACAATAGCTCAGAGAAAGACTTAGGATGAGAATTAATCTCGTAGGCCTCAGCCAAATCATCAATGAGTATTTGATGGGGGTTGCTTCCTTTTTCATCGTCCACGAGGAATTCTGGACCTATTACTGGAATAACGTTTCCTTCTAATAATCGTGTTATTAGCAAGTCCCATTGCCTTGTATTTTCGGAATCTTCTTTCCTTATTTTCGTAAATATAGCTGGCATACATTCATTGTATGTTTAGTTCTGATGCAAAATTAGTAAAAATATTATTAAAACAAAAGAAATCAAACATAAATTTTTATTTGGTTGTAGTCCCCGCTCTCTTTACAATGGAATCATTTACCTGTGGTCCATTATTCTCCCATACATTACCGGGTCCATTGGCGTTCTTCAGGAATTTCTCCTCAGGAGTCCAGTTGTCACGTAAGGTGATGTTCGATGATCCCTCATCGGTATAGAGATAGAACCAGTGATTGGGGTCGTGGACATACCCCGGTCTGGCAATGTCCCGTACCACATTCTCGCTAATGACGGTACCGGGTTGGTTGCCGAGGGTATAGATCCCGGCACAGTCATACATGTGCTGTGCATAGTTGTAAATCAAGTTCGCATGCACCTTATTATCTTTCATGCATACAAGGTCGCGATTCCAGCCCCATCCCAAGGAGATACCTGTGTAACTGACATCATGGATGGTGTTATGTTCAATGGTGATTTCATTGACATAGCCGGCAGCGACGGCAACACATCCCCAGTCTTCGTTCGTCACGTCATAGAACTCCGACTGTGCGATGGTCTGTCCTGTACATACCTCCCGGAAATCGGTGGGCTGGTAGGGGAGATGGGTCTCTAGTCCTTCTGGGGAGAAAGAGCCGCAGACATAGCCGTTCATGGCGATATCGGTAAACGTACAGTTCGTCGTCATACCACGACGACATCCGATGACATAGTCCAGACCAGAGCCTCCTAAGTGCTCGAAGCGACAGCCGTCGAAGTTGATGGCTTCTGTATATCGTAACTCGATAGCAGCGTCGGCGCGTCCCAGCCATCCCTGATTGTCAAGCTTATGGTTGTTGGGACGGTCAATCTGCGGACGTAATTTATACGCCTCCGTCAGATACATGCCAGCCTGCAAGGGAACATGTCCTTTCTCAGAGGGACGCATCCATGTGGTGTGACTAAAAGTTATCCCTTTGAAGGTGATGTTACGGACAGGATGCTCGGCGGTACCGATGAACTCCACCAGTGTTTCCATCACTGGTACGATAGCCTCTTTGACCGTCTCTCCTTGTTGTGGCAGATAGTAGAGCTTATGTGCTCGGATGTCATGATACCATTCCCCCGGCTCATCCAGTAATTCCTTGGCATTTGTCAAGTAGAAAGGGGAGGGATGTCCTGTATTGGGTGTCATCGGAGAAGGCCAGGGATGCTCAAACTGTAACTTCGCCTCCGGGTTATGAAAACGGATGGCTGCGGAGTCACCTTGTATCCTGATACTCCTGATACGCAGATTGGAGGTACACCACATCTCGTGCAACACCATCTCTGCATAAGGAGCATTCAGGATTCTCTCTACAGCTTTCTTAGGAACCCATAGTATCTGTCCCTTCTTGTCGTATGTACGGATACGGAACATCTTCTCAAAGTCACTGACATCGCGAGCTCTGGTAGCTTTCTTCCCATTGACCCATAGCTGGCGGAAGTCGATGGGACGACCGTTGAAGTCGGGGACATCAGCCACCAACAACTTCCCTTGTCGTTTCCATTCCAGGATTTTGATACCACCACTGATGACGGCGTCAGAACCCTCGATGGTCAGTCCACTGTCTTCCGGACGCAGACGAAGGGGCTCATATAACTGGTAGACCCCTTTACTCAGGTGAATGGTCACAGGTCCGCCTTGTCCCAGTCGTCGCATCTCACGTGCTTTACGTACCGCATCAGTGAGTGATGAATCGGGAGTGACATAAAAGTCTGATGGGGACGCATACGTTGATACGCCCCTCATCAATAAACCTAACAGGATGATGGTGATTTTTCTCATGATGTTATCGTGCTAATGGCAACCAGAGTGACATGTCCTGTATACCTCGGTTGTCCCAGGCATAGTAGGGGATGAGTCTTACCTTTACCTTCTTGGGGGTGACGGGACGTATCTCCCGATAGAGCGTCTGGTTGTCCCATTGCTCTTGGTTGGTGAGTACAGCCTCTCCTTCCAGGGTTGTCATCTCATGACCGCAGAGAGTCATCTTCTGTTCCGTAAACTGGATATCGGCAGGAATGGCGATGTCGTTGATGCGGTAACCTCCTTCGATATCCTCACCTTCCAGACAATAGACGATGGGACCGCGCATGACGGCAATCTGGTTCTTTGCCTCTTCCACCAATGGGTTTGCCTCCACGAGACGCGGATGCATGTCGAGGTTTAGCTCAATGACATCCCCCTTCTTCCATTTACGGGTGATGCGGAGGTCAGCATCCTCTCCATTGACCTTCACGTTATACTTGTCACACCAGTCGGGTCGATGCAGTTGGATTGTCTGTAGGTTCTTTGCCTTCTTGATGGTGAGAGTGATCTTTCCGTTCCAAGGATAATCCGTCGTCTGTTCCACTTCCCATTCGTTGGTCTTCAAGTTGTTCTGTCCGTAGAGGTTGACATAGAGTGTTTGTCCATTGACGGCATAGGCGTATTCCTGTGCCTGACAGAGAGTACGCAAAGTATTGGGAGGACAACAGAAACAGGTGATGTAGTGCTGACGGTGCTTAGGCCAGCGCATGGTATAAGGAAACTCCTTGGTGCGACGCAGTGCTTCTGTGTAGAAGAAGTCCTTGCCGTCGAGGGAGATACCAGAGAGAATACCGTTATAGAGCTCGTTCTCAATATTGTCGATGTATTTAGCATCCCCCGTCGTCTGGAACATACGCCAGGAGAAGAGCATCATACCGATCTGTGCGCAGATCTCATTATGTGCAGCCTCTTGTGGCAGTTGGAACTGTCTTCCGTAAGCCTGGTGAATCTGTTGGATGGAAGGCTGGTTATAAGTAGTGCCATCCGGTGACACACCATCGTAGAGAGCCCCGCATCCTCCCATGATATAAATCTTATGCTGGATGATGTCGTCCCATATTGCCGAGAGGTTCTTCATCAACTGTGCCTCTCCCGTCTCCGCATAGAGATCGGCGACACCCGCATAGAGGTAGTTGGCACGGACGGCATGTCCCATCGCCTCATACTGGTCGCGGAACTTATGACGATCCTGGTTATGATCCTCGCCATTTGTCACACTGTCGCGGATAGCGATAAGTCCCTTTGCCAATGTCAGGTATTTCTCATCCCCTGTCTCACGGTAGATCTCGGCAGCTCCCATATAATGAGAGGGACAGATGGCATTACGTGACAGTTCCGCAGCGTCATTGGTCAGGAAGTTATAAAGAAAGTCCGCTGCTTTCTTGCCACAGTTAAACAAGGTCGTCTTTCCAGTGGCACGCTTATGGATGATACCTGCGGTAATGAGGTGACCGAGGTTGTAGGTTTCGAAATTCAGACGAGAGGCAAAGGCATGCTTCTGGTCTTTACCGATCTCGATACCTGCGGCATTCTCCATCATGGCATGGGTGTCGATACCTGCGTTGCGCTCAGAGATGACCACAGGGGTATGGATATATCCGTCTGCACGCTGGGCGAGAGCTACTTGCTCAATGAATTTGTCCATCAGCGCATCGAGTTCCGGGTCTTTGGTAATGGCATAAACCGTCGCACATGCTTCCAGCCACTTATACATGTCTCCGTCGTGGAAGGGAGGACCATGGTGCTTGCCTTTCACAGTACCTGCGGCAACCTCGAAGTTGCGGAAACCATTACTGCCATGCAGTCCCATGTTATCGATGGTCTCCCAGGGTGTGTTCCAGGTGTCCCACATGTCCCAGATACCTGTTGTGGAGAGCATGTTAAAACGGTCGCCCCAGAAACCGCCAGTCCATCGGACAGCCCCCAGAGGGGTGTTGGTCATCTTCGCTTGCTGACTGTGACTCATGTCGGTGAGTCCGCCTTGTGCCATCAAAGTGGTGGCACAACCTATCATAGTTGTAATCAATAATTTCCTCATAACTGTCCTCCTCTTGCTTTAACACGCTCATACCACGCCTCACGCTCTTTAGTCAGGTCATATCCCCGTTTGGTCAGGTAGTTGTTGATACGTCCTTTGTATTTGCCGAACACCTCATGTTTCTTCTTCGAGCTCTCTGCGTCGATAGCCAGTTCACGAGCCTCTTTCAACCAGGCTAGGATCTGTGCTTTCTCCTCATCCTTCAGGGTAGGGATCATGTCACACTGTGCCTCGTAGGTCACCTTCACCACGTTGAAGGTCATCACGTCTTTAACACGCTCGATATGGTGAGGTTTCAGATACATTGACAAGTCAGCCTCGAAGCCGAAGTGTGAGCGGTAGAGCTTGGAGTCACACAATGCCTCGGCGAGTTTCTTGTCCGTCTTCTTGATGGAGTCCCGTTCCGCGTAGATATCGTTGAGCTTGAAGTAGCGGTTGGCGATGATATTGACGACATTCTGTCCCATGGGTGTCCATGTGATACCCAGTTCGTCAGTAGCTTTCTGGGAACGTCCGATGATGGTCTGTACATATTGAGAATCACGTCCTTCACTGTCGAGTTTGACGGCAGCCTCAGGGTAGGAGTTGAAGGTCTCTTTCAGACAACGTACATTCGCACCATAGTTCATCTTCACATTCCGTACCATCTTCACGTCGCGGCTCCGTTCTACAAACAGCCATCCCTTCCAGTTCATCTCGTCAAGGGTCTGTTTGATGAGTGGCAGGTTGATAGCGGGATCCTTAGAGATCCACACACTGTCTGTGTTGGAGGCATGGATGGCACAGATGTTCTTGGCACCCAGTTTCTTCATATCCTTGGCGATGTCCCAGCCATTCTCTATGATGGTCTGCCACTTATAGAAGATGGCGATACCGTCGCTTTTGACCTCTTTCAACAGTTTCAGGTTACCAGCGGCATCTAACGGAGTGTCGATACCAACGACCTTACCTCGTGCTTTTGCTGCCTCACCGATGGCATGCAGCCGACTGACGATCTCTTTCCGTTTCGCCTTGTCCGTAGACCAGTCGTTACCACTTCCACCCAATGGTAGGAAGGCGACTTTAACATTCCCCATGATATCCATGGTGTTGAAGCAGTCGTCCAACAAGGAGAGATAGTTGTCACGCTGTGTGAGGTCCTGTCCGTAGAAACCACTCATGGCAACAGCCCCCACACGGATGCCCAGACTGTCGGCGGTGTGTTTGAAGAGGACGGTAGCTTCCGGCTCCCGCATCTTGTTGTCGAACATCTCACGCTTGCCCAGTCCTCCCATGTCCATCTCTATACCATCACATCCTAAGTCCTTGGCGAGTTGGAACTCACCCAGTTTCTGACGTTTCAGTACCATCCAATCACAGACTCCTACCTGATAACGCTCTTGAGCCATCAGGGTGTCAAGACATGACATCCCACATGTCATGATTGATAAAAGTAAAATACGCAGTTTGCTCATATTTGATTTATTATTTAGTTCAGTGCTAACGACTGGTGTATAGCAACAAATATCCGCATCTTCAACTCATCCTTTTCTTCTTGGGAAAGGGGTTGAAGAGGCGGGATAATAGAATAAAGTCGTTCTTTCTTCTTGTTTTTTCCTTTTGTTGCCATTATTTTCCTTTTTAATAAGGACGGAATAATGGCAATGGTGTAACCATTGAGGGAGCAGGGGCTTTTATACCGCTTGTTTCATCTGTCCCGCATATTCGCGGAGCCGGCTGATACTACGATGCATCAGGTTACGCACACTCTGGTAGTTGATACCCATGATACGACAGATATCCTCATATTTACGATGCTCGATATAATAGAGATTGATGATCTGCCGCTGACGGGGTGACAGCTTCTCAAAGAATTTCTCTACGTTACTCGTGAGTTCCTGTTGCCGTTCCATCCGTTCCTGGTTATACTCCTCGTATTCTGCGAATGCTTGTGTGTTGGTGTCGTTGATCTCGTCGCCTGTCATCTTCCCGTTACGACGGAACTCATCGTGGATACGGTTGCGAAGGGAGATGAACAAATAGTTGTCCACATTGTCTATCGGTCCCAGGTTCTCCCGTCTGGTATATAACTTTACAAAGACATCCTGTATACAGTCTTTCAGCATCTCACGGTCTGTCGTGAAACGGGAACCGAAGGCAAACAACTGGTCAATATGTTTGTTATAGAGCTGTGAAAAGTCTATCATCTTAGTAGTTTGTAATTGAAAGTAGTTCGTTGTCAACTGCAAAATTAATAAATAATTTTATTAAACAGCTACAAAACGGACATCTTTTTCTTTTTTTCTTAATTTTTAATACATTTCACCTTTGTGCGGGATGGAGCCAATAGAGCTTATTCCCCTTGCTGTCATTAGGACGGAAAATGTCCTGTAAGCGTGCTCCTTTCTGCAGAAGGGAGATATCACCCGTCTGCATGTCAATGGTGTAGATGTTGTATTTCCCAGATGCAATCGACAGACTCGTCTCTGAGGACGGTGCATAAACGAGGTAACCTTTCTGTGGGGCGCCCAAGGCGATACAGTTGCTGTCCTCAAGGGGTTTCATCTGACAGATGTCTTTCAAGAGTTGAGCGTTGAGCGTTGAGCGTTGAGCGTTGAGTGGGATGTTGGGAAGGGAACCGCCAGCCAGGAGGATAGCCCATCCGTAGGTGGGATATTGCTGGGAGAAGAAGGTCACAGCCTTCTCCGGGTAACGGTTACGATACTCGGCAACGGAACGGTAGGCTTCCTCAAATCCTGTCTTTCCCACCTTGACCTTACGCATCCACTGTCGTGGTGCCAGGTTACGGCCACCTTCAGGAGCCCATAGCTCTTTGGTGTTGTAATGCCAGTAACGGATATCGATGATGTCGACGACCTTGCGTAGCTTGGGGTCTGCAAGGATACTGTCCTGTACGTCTTTCGTACAGCTGAGGGCGATGAGGGGATGCTGTCCTGTCTCTTCCTCCCATTCCGCAATCGTCTCTAACCAGAAGCGGGTGAAGTGCAGCGGTCCTGTATATTCCGCACTGATGGAGTGTATCACGTTAGGTTGGTCTTTCATCTGTTCCAGACACATGCGGATATACTGTTTGTGCAGTGGACGGAGCACAGGGTTCTGCTCGTTATAGAACTGTTCCGCCATGAAGATACGTTTATCGCCAGCGAAGGGCACAGGCTCTGGGAAGTCCGTGTTATTGATATTGTTGACAGGTCGCCAGGGACAGTCTACCCAGTGGGCACCCGCCTCCAGGATGTTATGCTGGAAATAATGCTCGTTATAGAGGAGGATATGCTGACTTGCCGCTTGATGGGCAAAATCATTCAGACGGCTCCAGTACCAGCGGTTGGGTTTGGTTAGGTCATAGCGTGACAACCCGTCCCATGCTGTACCTTCACCAGAGCGGGAGAAAGGTTGTTCATAGAAAGGTGCCCATACGTCACCATCGGCACGACGGACACGCTCATGGTCTGTCCTGCGCAGGTCATACCAGAGTCCGTAATTATGATATAAAGAACTATAACGATTATTAGCTAAGTAGTTGACTACTGAGTCGATACGGTCTGTCCATCCCATCCCCTCTCGTCCTGGTACGAAACGTGTGATGGCAGGTTTTGCACCATGCTCTATGAAGTTGTCCTTCACTCTTCCGCTCCACCAAGGGATGGCATATTGGTTGCCTGTCACCAACATCCCGTCAGCAGTCAAATACCCGTTGACAATCGCATATCGGGTTGGGGTGTGGGGATGGTTCTGTGGTGCTGTTGTCGTATGCCGGCTGTTAATGGAACCGTCTCCATGAGTATTGGCTGTAAACGGAATACTGTCGAGCCACATCTCCAAGGTGAGTCTCGGCTGGGTCAGTGACTCCTGTGCCAAAGCCATCGCCTGTTCTACTGTTGGTGAACTGGACGCATTGGTAGGACGGGGGAGGATATAAGGTTCGAAGGGGAGTTTCCCTAATCGTTTCTCCAACTGGTCGTAGAACAGACTGCGTGGTGTCACATGGTCGTTACTGCTGGTCCATTCTCCATTACCAGTGAGTGTTCCCCAACAGCCATGAGCACTGGAACGGTTGTCGGCATCCGGGGAGTAGCAGGAGAGGGTAGAGGCGGTACACTGCCACAGCATTGAGTTTGCCGTGTTCCATCCTGTCCCGAACTGAAACTGTTCCAGGTTTGCGAAACGGATATCGCTGCCGTCGATATTGACGATGTCGAAGAGCAGTCCTGCCGCCCATGATCCGATACTGCCACTAAAGCCCAAAGACTCCTCACCCTCACATTGTACGAAGGCGTTAGGACCTGCGGCACAGTAGCCTGCGGCAAAGTCGTGGATTCCCTGACGGGAGATACAACGCTGGAAGAGCGTCTGTTGTCCACGAGTCAGGAACACTTGTCGTCGCCAGCCTCCTATCTCTGAGACGGGATGGTGGGCAAGACAGTCTTCTACTGTGATACGACTAGTCTGTTTCTGCAGATTGACGGCGGAGCCTGCCAGGTGTTGGAATATCACCCTGCGTACCCATCCGTCGCGTACATTATTTATATAAATACCATCCCAACAGTGGTCCTCATCCTTGGCATTCCAAGCAGCATGCTCAGCGTCGATCGTCAGGTTCTCCACACCACATTCTGTGATCTCTCCTTTGTTGTAGTCATTGACCACGAAAGCTCCTCCGTATGTCTGGGAGAGGGTCGTGGTGACAGGAGCGTCGATGGTGATCGTCGTCCCGTTGATGGCTGTGATGGTGCGATCCCAGGTGATATCGATATCCGTTGCCTTCCAACCCGTATAGTCGAGTCCGCCACCGAAGTCATTCATCTTCAGCGACGCGATCCACTCGGTGGTACTGGGACGCTGGATGTTGATACGGCTGCCCACTTGCAGTCCTTTCGTCGACTTCAACGTGAGCTGCGTACTGCCAGCGGGTACTTTCTCGTTGACGACGGCAATGGCGTCACCCTCTGGTTTACCTGACTGACCTTCTATATAGATGGCGGCACCACGATCGACACCCGTCTTCATGAGGATGGTCTTCTGCTTGTCGACACCTCTCAGCACGATACCGGATGTAGTGATACGGATGGCTTTGCTGATCTTGAAGACACCCTCGCTGAGCAGGATACATCCTCGATAGCCGTTCTTGTCAGGCTTCAACAGTGCCACCTCGTCTATCGCCTGCTGGATACGACTGCTGCAGTCGCCCTCCTGCCATACTACATACTTGGTGACGGGGATGTCTGGTATTGCCCGCTCAGAGGCATGATAGCCGCAGGTGGAGTAGTCCATAGGGATATATACTTCCTTCTTGGGCTTGGGAGCGGCAAACAGGTTTACTGACACGATGCAAGCAATTAACAGGGTCGTTAAGCGTGAGATATGATACTTGTTCATCTTTGATGTTGTTTTAGCGATAGTAACTGCAAAGATACGATTATGTGAGCAAAAAACCAAGAGAATCTTGAGTTTTTTCGAGCGTGAGTATCTTCGGATTATTCCAAAGATATGAAGATTTTGTGAATCTTCCAAATAAAACAATAAAAAGATATTGGTGACGTGTCTTTCCAGCAAAAATGCCTAACATTATTGTGGGAGATGCCTTCAGTCGAGTATGAAGATGCCTTCTGTAGGGGCAACAGGATAAGGGTATAGGGGTGTTAGGTACGTCCTTCGAGGGAGTTAGAAGCATCCTTTCAACCGTTTGCCTATAGCCAAACGACTGAACGGCTCCAGCCAAACAACTGAACGCCTATAGCCAAAAGCAAACCACTCAAAAAACAGTCGCTGTCTGGGTAGGGAGATGGTAGTAGGGTGGTAGTGCGATAATTTCAATCCCACTACCCGTCTGCGCCCTTTGTACATCGGCATTTGAGCCATTTGGGTAGTGCGATAGGGGGATTATTTGTTTTTTGTAGCAGGATTGTAGCACCATTGTAGTAGGATAAATCACAATCGTGCTACAGGCTCTTCCCTTTATTTATCGGCATTTCATCCACATTGTAGCAGGGATAGCAGGATTAAGCAGTGGATATATAAAAATCGGATGCACCATGGTGATGCATCCGCTTGATATGCGAGAATGATTGTAGGTTATTCTGCCAAGGGGTCGAAAGTGCCGAAACCGCCATTGAGATAGTCATCCCAACCAATAGTCTGAGTAACGTGCTTGTTTGAGTTTTGTGCACCCGAAGAAAGTCCCAAGAAATAATACTTTGGACGGAATGTGATAGATTCGTCATTTTGGGCAGCATCACGAGGGTCGCCTTTCTTCTCATCGATAGTAAGGTTTGCAGCATACCATGTCTGCAAATCAGCTAAAGTTGTATTATCACGTATGTCTGCCGATATCGGGCGTGAAGCTGCTGCGGCCTCCTCATAAACAGACATCACCTGTGAAGCTTTCTTGACCGTCATAGGCTTTTTGGCATCAGGATGCGCTGCATTCCATTCGTTTGCATAGGTGGTTGCTGCTGTCTTTAAAGCGCTAGCCAATACGGGATCGTCGTTCCATAAAGTACCGCCCACACCATATTTGTTAGCTACACGGATATCCAATCTCTCACGACGCTGCTCGTTCAGTTTCGTAATTCCAAGCCATTGGTCAGTACCAGATGCCCATCGACCAGCTAGTTTCCAAGTATCAGGAGCATTGTTCGCAAGTTCAGTACCACCATCGTACAACATCCAGCGACGTAGGTCGTCGAAGCGTTTGCCCTCATAGGCGAACTCTACTAAACGCTCATAAAGGATAGCACTCATTACAACATCCTCGCCAGATAAATTCCATTCAGGAACTCCTGCGCGCAGGCGAACCTTATTAAGATAGTACTGAGCTTCACCTTCACCAGTTCCAGAATGCTTTGCACCACAGGCAACCTCGGCCATGTTAAGTAAAACTTCCGCATAGCGTAGCTCAATGAGTGATGCACCGGAGAAGAATGGTCCGGCTCCTTTTGTAGCTTTGGGGGCATAATCATAAAGAGGAGATGAGTTGACATCAAGGTCATCGGATTTCTTACGAACATATACACCACCGCTGCTAATATTGTCAGAGGCATATGAAGTGCCACTAGGATCGCCTTCATCTGTCTTGCTCGTATACCATACATAACTCCAAACTACATAGTCTCTTCCTTGGTTATAGGATGGGTTGTGGCCATCACGTTGTGTGGGATCACCACTATAAGCCCATCGGAAACCTGGGAAGGCAAATGTACGGTTAAAGCGTGGGTCACGATTGATGAATGGAGCCTGTTCATCAGGAGATGATGTGGAGTGAGGCAACTTGCTATATGTTGTGATGTTAGCGGGGACTTTACCATCAGCCATGGGGAACAAGTCTACAATCATCTTGCTGGGACGCTTTCCTCCACCACCAGTATTAGACGGACGTATGCCACGCTCCCAACTATTATTCTTTTGATTATCTAATCCATCATCGCTGGCAATCTTATTATAGAGAGTAAAGAAGACAGCTTCAGGGTTCTGACCAGCTACAAGGAATTGTCCTGCGAAGTCACTGCCATTTACATTAGTTGCCGTTGAATAGAGACCATAGCTCTGGTTGATTTCTGCCATATCGGTTTTCATCTCTTCATAGGCAGCTTGCCAACGTGCAGCATCATCTTTTCGATTAAACATAGGACTACACCAAAGAGTGAGGACACGCCCCTTCAATGCTAAGGCTGTGCCAGAAGTGATGCGACCATAATCAGAGCCGGTCATACTCTGTCCTTTTAACAACTCTGCAGATTTACGAAGGTCTGTTAGAATATAGTCGAAACAAACTTTCGCACTCTTTCGCTCAAAGTAGGTTCCTTCTTCAGGAGCAGGGGTACCTTCAACGATGGGAACACCACCATACCACTTAACCAGATTGTAATAACACCATCCGCGGAAGAAATAGCACTGTCCGAGTAACACGTTCTTTTGTTCTTCTGTTAATGTGCTGTTTTCAATACCTTGGATACAGTCGTTGATATTACGGATACGGCCATAAACAGAAGCCTGAATGTTGTTGCTCTGATTCATAAAGAAGTCAGGGACACTTATCTTTGTATCAGAAGAAATGGAGGACAACTCAATCTCTTCGTCCACAAACTTGCTGAATCCATAATACTCTTCGGTAGAACAACCAGCTAAGTCGTTGGAGCCCATGGAAGGGTTGTTCCACGCTAAATCACCGATAGTGGGAAGACACCAACTGTAGACATCGTCCACACGGCTTTGTGCACCTTCAAAGTAGTTGTATACTTCGTCAGTCACATTGTCATAGTTTTTCTTGTCCTCTAGGAACTTATCACTACAAGCAGAGAATGACATGAGGGCAACACAGCTGAAACTGATATATTTAATAGTATGTTTCATATTTGTTATGCTTTAAAATTAGAACGATAGGTTAACACCAAAAGTCCACTTACGCAGATTCGGGTATGAGCCAAAGTTTCCAGCCATTGGGCTTGTAAACTTTTCAGGATAGGGGTTGTAGAAGTTAATCAAGTTCTGTCCTGTCACGTTTACACGCACACTCTGTATACCGAATTTTTTAAACCACTTAGAAGGCAGGGTGTATGCAATGGTCAAACGGGTAAGTCTTACTTGAGCAGCGCTGATGCGCCAGAAACTTGAAGTCACACTATTAATACTTTGATAGGCTAAACTTGGATAAACAGCTTCATGATTCATTTTCTGCAACAAGTTACCCTTATCATCGTAAATATCCTGATAGACATACATATTGTCAGGATTCCAGAAAGAAGGAAGATTATAGAACTCGATATTACTTCCTGATGCTACACCCAACGCCTGGCTGGGAACTGTTGTGTATCCGCCCCAGTTAGCGTTGAATTGAGTAGTGAGTGAAATGCCCTTCCATTCAGCTCCCACATTCATGGTAAAACCATAGATGTTACCACGAGTTCCTAACTGAACTTGATCAAGGTCTTTGTCAACAACACCATCAGGCGCATCATATGTTCCCGTTTCTTTGTTGTATTGTCCTCGTACATCTTTGTAGATCAACATACCTGGACGAACCTGTCCTTTCTCCAGTCCCATATATGTACCATATTTGGGAGTCCCGTCATCGTTAAAGGCTGGATTTCCGTCCGCATCCTTTTGACGCATATATTTTTCAAAGTATTCGTCAATGTCATGGAAAGTGCGGAACATGCCAAGACACTGCATACCCCAAAGTCCCATGTCAGTACGATGCCCATAGGTTACAGAACGATAGAGTTCTTTCGGGTCAGTAGCCCAGTCCATGTTGAGAACTTTGTTGTCTGAATATCCTGTGTTGATACCAATTCGATATTTGAAGTCTTTACCAATCTTATCGCGCCATGTGAGCGAGAGTTCCCAACCCCAGCTATTCATTTCGCCACGGTTGACAGAAGCTGATTGTGTGCCGATGGTGCCTTCAATATCTTGAGAAAGGTTAAGAAGCATCTCACGGTTCTTCTCATAGTAATATTCTAATCCAATGGCCAAGCGGCGATTGAGAACTTGAAGATCAAGACCGATATTTGTCTTGTAGGATTTATCCCAGTGGACATCCTCATTGACTGCTGAATTGCTTTTGTTGATAGTAATTCGACGGCCGGAATCCTGATTCCATCCAAATACAGTTCCTCTATTAGCGTCCTGAGCATAGATTTTCATCCATTGCCATGCGGTCAAGTTGTCGCGACCAGTAAGACCCCACGATGCACGAATCTTCAAGAAGTCAATCCACTTCAGCCATTTCACCTTCTCGAACCAAGGTTCCTCACTGATGACCCAACCGGCAGAGATAGCTGGGAAGGTTCCCCAATAGTTCTCTGGAGCAAACTTGGTAGAAGCATCTGAACGAAGCAGGAATTCAAACAGATAACGGTCCGCGTACACATAATTAATTCGACCGATGTAGGATAGTGTTCCGCTTTCATATTTTGTGAATACGGTGTGCTGATCACCTGTGGCAGAGTTGGACTGGCCAGTAGTAAAAGGATAAGGTTTGTCAACCTGTCCCATAAGATATTCGCTTTCTGCCTCTGATTTCTCAATAGAGAACAGAGCACTGATATCATGTTGGCCAAACTTACGCTGATACTGAGCAGTAAAGTTCATCTGGTAGTTGTCGGTGCGAGTGGTAGTACGATATAGCATGTCACCATTATTCAAACTCAAAGGATTGAAATTGGTGGGGTCGGTATAGTCAAAAGTAGGATCATCACCAGCTGTCGGAGTGTAAAGATGCATAGCACTTCCATAGCGTTGCGTCATGGAGTAAAGGGTGTAAGATGATCCATACTGATTGGTTTTGTCATTATTAATACTCTTAGAATAAGAGAATTTCAACTTCAAACCATTCAGTATTTTGCTCCAACCGAAGTCATAACTGATATTTGCACTAATATTCATGTTTGACGTGCGGTTCTTGCTATAGTCGCCATTATTTTGCAATACTGCAAAAGAATAGTTCTGGTTTTGCTCTTTCAAAGAGTTGCTGATACCATAAGTGGTGATATCGTAGCCTTCAATATCCTCTGGAATGTAACGAGGACGGGTCAACATGAGATTGTAGTCTTTCTCATCGTTGGTTCCGCCGACCTTCAAAAGGGGCTTGTCTTTGGTTCCGTAGTCACCGCTTACATTCAATCCGGCAGATAACCACTTGCTTATTTTTACTTCAACACCCGCACGATAATTCCAGCGGCTATAGTCTAACTTACCTAGATTACCATCTTGTTTGAAATAGCCGAGACCAGCGAAATAGTTAACGTTGTCAGTAGCACCGCTGACATTGACCGAATGCTTCTGTGTGAAACCAGCTTTCCAGTACTTGTCCAGCAAGTCGTAGTTAAGGCTTTTCATAGCTTCTAATTCGTCCACTTGATAGAGTCCTGTCGTATGGTTCAAAGAAGTCTTGGTGGGGTCAGCTGCAGCAATGGCATTATATAAGCGTCCATAATCGTATGCACTTAGCATATTGGGTCTGGCAACCTCGTTTGTAAAACCAAATGTACCACTGTAGCTGATGCGTGGAGCTCCCATCTTACCCTTTTTCGTTGTAACCAAGATAACACCGTTAGCAGCACGAGCTCCATAGACGGCAGCTGATGCATCTTTCAGTACTGTAATGCTCTCCACCTCAGAAGGGTCGAGGTTGTTGAAAGCCTCAGCACCAAGGTTCTGATAAGCGTTACCCACCTTTACATCGTTAGGATAGATATAGCCATCGATAACGAACAGAGGCTGCTGGGCGGTAGAACCGATTTCTCCCAAGGAGTTAACGTCACGAATGCTCAAACGGGCATTCTCACCAGGACGGGCATCACCGCCTGATACTGACAGACCATTGACCAAGCCACTCAGTGAACTGGCAAGTCCACCATTGGCAAGATCCTGAACATCGTTCATCTCAACAGTGGCAACAGAACCTGTCAAGTGAGCTTTCTTCTGTGTGCCGTAACCAACGACAACCACTTCCTCCAGGGTCTGCTTGTCCTCTTCTAGTTTCACAGTTCCACCAGGATTGACAGTCTTGGTCAGGTAGCCGATGTATGAAATGGTTACTTTCCCACCTTTAGGAACGTCAATCTTGTAATTACCATCAAAATCAGTGATTGTAGCTGTCTTTGTTCCAGCCACCGTCACTGTTGCGCCGATCACAGGCTCATCTTGCTCGTCGAGCACGGTACCTGTAAAAGTTTGATTCTGTGCTTGCATAGGTAATGCACATACCATCACCAATGCAAGGAATAAAGTCTTAAAAATATTCTTCTTCATAGCTATTTATTCTATTAGTATTGATGATAGAATTATTATTCTTCTTTAGGAAGCCAACGTGGGTCACCAGTCTGATATTGTAGTTGTTCCAAACCAGAAGGCTGAAAATTAGCATCAGTCAAATCTCCTTCAGGATTTTTCAGTCCGGGATCAGAAGTCAGCACAAGCCCTCCTGTCAAATCATAGTCAGCCCAGTTTGTTTCTGAAGCACCGTCTTTCCAGTATGTGTTATTGTTGATAACACAATTATCATAGGCAGTTGATTTAGATTGTCCCAGAATACGACGAACAATACCTGCAGCACAATTAAGCCAAATGTTGCTGACAATATTAATCTCTGTATAATTCTTACCCTTAATGCCATCATAGTTACACCACTGGCTTGAGCCCATGTTATAGAATGTGTTGTTATAGAAGTTTACAGAACAAGCTGGAGATTCTGTGGGATAGCCAGCGCGATCAGGACGCCCTGCATTATCATATTTGATGAAATAGCCGCGATTGCCATCACCTGTATTCCACATGGTTGATTTCTGGATAGTAATATCTTTAATAAAGCCTTTTGACATATAGATGTAGCCTTGAGCAGACTCAGTTTTGGAAATGTCAAAGTGACATTGACAATTGTCAATAACAAATGTCTCTATACAATACTTCAAACCGTTATCGTAAAGCAATTTGTCTTGTATGTTGTCAAAGTCACATCCTGTAAGAGTAATCTGCGATTGGATATTATAATAGTCGCCTTTTCCTGTAGCACCCTTAATCGCCTCGTCAGGTGTTGCACTTAAAGTGATAATAGATTTTTTACCATCATCACATAAAAACTTGAGGTTTTCCAACGTAAACGTGTTGTATGTTATAAAAGACGCTGTTTCTCCAAGCGTGATTGTTGGTTTGGTATTTTCATTATCCGAACATAACGTTACTTCATAGCCTTCAAAGTCTACAGGACCTGACATTGTATATGGAACGTTTTCATTGAAATAGTACATAATGGGACAAAGAGTACCAAAGTCGGCGACAATCTGCTCAATGGGATTTTCTTCCATGAACTTTGTAAAGTCTACAGACTCTTCACCTTCTTTAGCTGCCACGGTTACCTCAATCAGATAAGTGTCCCAATCAAAGGTAGTGGTGGTTTCTGAAGCAGGGTTCTTCTCTGCCTTGTTCTCTGCAGATTGAACAATGACACGGTAGTAGGTCGCATTCAGACGGGGAATGCCGACATAGGGATTGTGTACAAGTGAGTCGGAGACAATCTGCTCACCAGTGACATCACCATTAAATGGAACAGTACTCTTGTAGATGGTTACTAAATAGTCGAGAGCACCATCTACTGCTTTCCATGAAACTGTTTGTGTGGTACGGTCAGAACTACTCTTAACCTTAAAGGTACTACCATCTGGTGCAGCTAGCACATCACCAGACGTAATCGTTCCAACAAACGACTCTTCAGTGAAGCCGTCTTTAGCACACGACGTTGTCAGAAATGCTGCTGTACCTAATAGCAGACATCCTAGCCACGTCCATGCAGAGAGACGTTTCCTGTTTAAATTAGTTTTTTTATTCATACACTTAGGTTGTTAAAATTATACATGTATAGTTTATTGTAGTTTTCTTAAAAGACGTTACTTTTATTAAAAAGTAATCAAAGGATTATCCGAAATGTACCAATATGCGGAACACCTTTCCAGGATCAGCTGCCCATTGCTCCATAGCAGCGGTGGCTTCCTCAGGAATCACCTCGTTACTGATGAGGCGGTCTACGGGACAAGTACCACGCTCCAGATAATGGATGACCGCACGGAAATCAGAGGGTTGTGCATTACGGGAGCCTCTGATGTCGAGTTCTTTCTGGACGAAATACTTGGTCTGGAAAGACACCTCCGTCTTAGCATAACCGATACATACCACACGACCGGTGAAGGCTACCTCGTCGACAGCCATTTGGTAGGTAGGGGTACTGCCTACTGCCTCGATGACCACGTCGGGACCAAAACCAGAGGTCATCTCCAACAGACGGGCATGGACATCCTCTGTCTTGGTATTGACGACATAGCTGGCACCCATCTGCTTGGCAAGGGCGAGTTTCTCATCGTCGATATCTGCGGCGATGACGGTAGCACCACGCTGGGCGGCACGTACCACAGCTCCCATACCAACCATGCCACAGCCAATTACCATGACGACATCTATATCGGTTACCTGAGCACGGCTGACAGCATGGAATCCCACACTCATCGGCTCTATCAGGGCACAGGTGCGAGGAGTCAGCAGTCCTGCGGGAATCACTTTCTCCCACGGCAGAACAAGGTACTCACACATGGCACCCCATCGTTGCACACCTAATGTCTGGTTATGCTCACAGGCATTGACCCTGTCGTTGCGGCAGGAAGCACACTTACCACAGTTGGTGTAGGGATTGACAGTCACAGTCATACCGGGTTTCAGACCCTCTGGCACATTCTTGCCAATCTTGACGATCTCCGCACCAACCTCATGTCCAGGAACCACAGGCATCTTCACCATCGGGTTGCCACCACGGAAAGTATTCAGGTCGCTACCGCAAAACCCTACATACTTCATCTTCAACAAAACATCATCATCACCCATCTGGGGCTCTGGGATGTCAATGACCTTCATCACAGAAGGCTCAGTAATTTGAATTGCTTTCATATCTAATAACTTCAATTTTTCAATACAATCGGAACATTCGCTCCATCATCTGCCATTTCTCATCACTGGTAGCACCCTCACGGCATTGCTGGAACATCGCCATATAGTCTTCCCATTCTTGTTGGCGGGGTAGGGTAGCTAGTTGCTTCATCGCCGTGTCCCAGTCGAAGTCGAGGGGTGTCTCCACAATCATGAACAAACGGTTGCCCAAGATATAGATTTCCATCTCCAGGATACCTACAGAGCGGATGCCATCCAGTATCTCTTTCCAAGCCTCAAACTCACTATGGCGACGGCGATACTCAGCAATCAACTGAGGGTCGTCCTTCAAGTCCATCGTCTGGCAGTAACGCTTGACAGGCTGCTGATATTCTTTTGTCTGATATCCGTTTGTCATAGACTTCTCTCTTGATGCATTCTGTAACCGTAGACGGTAACGATAAGGAAACAGATAAAGGGTAGTATGAAGGAGGCATTAGTAGCAGGGAAAGACTCAAAGACAGTCTTCTGGTCAATGATCATTGCCTGCAACGGGGGAAGTACGGAACCTCCGAGAATTGCCATGATCAGACCTGCTGCTCCAAATTTCGCATCATCACCTAAACCATCGAGGGCGATACCATAAATGGTGGGGAACATCAGCGACATACATCCACTGACACATACCAGACAATAGACACCGTATCTGTTCTGGAACATGATGACACCTATTGTGAAAAGCATGGCAAACACACCGAAGATGGCAAGCAACTTGGCAGGCTTTAACCACTTCATGAGGAAGGTGGCAATGAAACGGGAACAGATAAAGAACAGCATGGCATAGATATTGAAACGCTGTGAGAGGACTTCTGCAGACTGCTCGTCCAATCCCTCTGCCATGAAAACCCTCGTGCCATACTGGATGATAAACGTCCAGCACATAATCTGTGCACCCACATAGAAAAACTGGGCAATGACTCCCTCGCGATAGTATTTCAAGGAGAAGATACGCTTCAATGTCGGCAGAAAATGAATATCGTGACTCTGGTCACCATTCTTCGGCATCTTAGCGAAGAAGATAATCAGGAACATCGCCACGATCACCAGTCCTATAATTAAATAAGGTGAGATCAGGATATTCAAGTCTGCGTCTTTCATTGCCTCAAATTCCGCATTCCCTAACAGCGCACGGTCGTCACTACTCATCGGATTGAGTTTTGCCTGAATGAAGTTCATAGCGACAAACATACCGATGATAGAACCACAAGGGTTGAAACACTGTGCCATATTCAGTCGACGGGTCGCTGTCTCATCAGGTCCCATTGTGAGGATATACGGATTACATGAGGTCTCTAAGAAAGAGAGTCCACAGGTCATGATGAAATAGGCAACCAAGAAACAGCCATAGAGTCCGATACTCTTGGAGGGGAAGAACAATAACGCTCCTGTGGCATATAGTCCAAGTCCCATCAAAACACCCGCTTTGTAGCTGTATTTCCGGATGAAGATAGCAGCAGGGAATGCCATACAGAAATAGCCACCATAGAAAGCGACCTGTACCAAGGTGCCGTCTGTCACACTCATACGGAAAATCTTGGAGAAAGCCTTCACCATAGGATTGGTGATGTCGTTGGCAAAGCCCCAGAGTGCGAAACAGAATGTGACAAGGATGAAGGGGATGAGATAGCTTACCCCGTCCTTCGTTATCAGGGAATTGTTCTTGCTCATACCTTATTTATAATAAACCTTATTATTTATAGATAGGACCGAAGTTGGCACAGGCACGATAGTCGGCACCCTCTTTGTCCATACCGAAGGCATTCCAGCATGATGGACGGAAAATATCCTTGTCGGCAATGTTATGCATGCAAACAGGGATGCGCAGCATCGCACAGAGTGTGATGAGGTCGGCACCGACATGTCCGTAGCAGATAGCACCGTGGTTGGCTCCCCAGTTGTTCATCACGCTATATACATCCTTGAAGGCATCCTTCGTCGGGTCAAGACGTGGGGCAAACCAGGTGGTAGGCCATGTGGGATCTGTACGCTTGTCGAGGATGTCGTGTGTCTTGGGATCCAACTCCACGGTCCATCCTTCTGCCAGTTGCAGTACCGGACCAAGACCAGCTACGAGGTTCAGACGCAGCATGGTCATCGGCATACCGCCCTTAGTCACGAAATGACTCGAATAACCGCCACCGCGGAAATAGTCACGGTCGGCGGGCATCCAACTGGTAGCCTTCAGACAAGCCTCTGTGTCCTCATTAGTCATCTCCCAGAAATGTTTGATGGTTGGGTTGCCGTCCTTGTCAGTCATGGCACCTGTAGCATCGAGAGTTGTGGCACCACTGTTGATAAGATGAATGAAACCTTGTGCCGCACCACCTTCCGGACGTTTGCCAGCGACACGCTCCACAGCCTCAGGACTCCAATAGGTGCGGATGTCAGAGAACATCACACCCTTGTTAGTGAGCAGGTGACCGAAGAGCATCGACATACCGTTCAGGAAATCGTTCTCCGTAGCCAGTGTATAAGCCTCACGAGGACCGTTCCAGTCGAATGATGTACACATCAGTGATTCCGGGAAGTCGAAGTTGGGTTTGTAGTCTGTCCATTGACGCTGTCCTTGTACACCGGCTGCGATGGCATTATGTCCGATAGCCTCTTCCTTATAGCCCATCTCGAGCAGTTTCTTAGAACCTTGCATCAGGTCGCGGATAATCATCATCGTCTTCACGGTGAATTCCCAGTCAGCGTCTTTCTCCTCACGGTTCTTGCCCTTTCCCTTTCCGTTGAAAGATGTCATGGGTACACCAGGGAACAATGGGCGGTCCTCATTATAGTCGTGCCCCTCGTTGGGTTTGCAGTATTTCTCCACCCATGTCATTGCCTTGGCAAATTCGTCTTTGTCGTAGATACCGAAATCAACACGGCGCAGGATCTCCACCAATGACACATACTCGGTACGCATCCCTAAGTATTGCTGTAAGAAGTCGGCGTTGACAATAGAGCCGGCGATACCCATACAGGTATTACCCAGTGAAAGGTAAGACTTGCCACGCATGGTGGCTACTGCTTGGGCGGCACGGGCAAAGCGCAGGATCTTTTCTGCCACGTCAGCAGGAATCGTATTGTCGTTCAGATCCTGTACGTCATGACCGTAAATGCCATAGGCGGGCAGTCCTTTCTGTGCATGGGCGGCAAGGACGGCTGCGAGATACACAGCACCCGGACGCTCCGTACCATTGAAGCCCCACACTGCCTTTGGGTATTGCGGGTTCATGTCCATGGTCTCAGAACCGTAGCACCAGCAACTGGTAACGGTGATGGTAGAACCTACACCCTCACGCTCGAATTTCTCAGCACAGGCTGCTGACTCACCGACACGTCCAATGGTGGTGTCGCTGATAACACACTCTACTTTGGAGCCGTCACCATTGCGGAGGTTGCTCTCAATCAAGTTCTTTACTGCATTGGCAAGAGCCATGGTCTTTTCCTCAAGACCTTCGCGGATGCCCCCCTGACGACCGTCGATGGTGGGGCGGATACCGATTTTAGGATAGTTTGACATATTCTTTATTTGTTTTAGTTTGTTAATTCCTTCAGTATTTATTCACTCATGTTCTTGACATAAGGAAGATGAGGTAATTCGCCAAAGCCGAAGAATTGTTTGGCATTCTCACCCAAGAAGAGTCGTTTCTCGTGTTCCGATAGTTCTTGTGTCTTCTGGATGAAGTCGTACGACATTCTGTAGGTGATGGCGGTGATGGTACGGGGATAGTCGCTGCCCCACATCAGTTTCTCCATGCCTACCAGTCCTGCTGCTTCCTTGATGGCTTGAACAGCAGAGGGGAATGGATAGAACTCATCGTTAAAGAGCCAGGTGATGCCACCGCTTTCAATATAAACATTCTTGTGGCGTGCCAGTTTGATTTGCTCCAACCATCCTGAACGGGTCACCATACCGAAATGTCCGATGGCGATTTTCAGTTTCGGACACTCCTGGATGATTTCCTTCATCTGTCCTACCTGTGCGTCACCATCCATCAATTCGATGCCGAGGATCTTTCCTTCCTGTTCCAGCAAGTGCATCATCTGCATCATCTCATCGTTAAGAAATTGCCGGGGCAGTCTGGCAGCAGGAACTTTGATACCTTTAAACTCTTTGGATAGTTTTTCTGCGTGTCTCAAGAACCCCGGGTGACGGTAGTCTGCCATACCGAATGTGAAGAAACGGTCAGGATAGCGATTCTCCACTTGTCTCAGATAACTATTTTGTAGTCCGTCGATAAACTCCTGGGTCACCACTGCTGCAGCCACTTGTGCATAATCCATATTACTTAGGAAACGCTCCGCCGTGTTCTGACCGTCGGTCATGAAGGGTGGCAGCATCTGTCGCTCCTCCCCAAAGAACAGTGAGCGGCTGCGGTTGGGCTCCAGCTGGTAGATTGGTTGTCCGTTAACCGATGTGTCCTGGTTCAACCACAAGTGACTATGGGCATCGATGATCAAGAATTCTTCCATCTTACAAACATTTGGTCACCGATTATCTCTTGTACTTTCTTTACCAACTCCTCGTCCATCGGTTCGTTGACATACTGGATGTTCTTTAGCACATTCTTCGGGTTAGCGCTGCTGAACAGGGTCGTGGCGATACGTGGATTCAGACTGGTAGAGAACTGAATGGCAAGTTTGTCGATAGGGTAGCCTTGCGCTTCACAATAGGCAGAAGCCTTGGCACAAGCCTCTTTCAGTTTCTTACTGGCAGGGTGCCAGTCAGGAGCACCACGTTGTGACAAAAGTCCCATGGAGAAGGGGGAGGCGTTGATGACACCCACACCATGTTGCTCAAAGAACCCCAGGTAGTCCGCCAGCAAGGTGTCGTTCAGTGAATAATGACAGAAGTTCAGAATACTCTCCACGGTGCCTTCTTGTACATGTTCTACTATCCAGCGCAGGTTCTCCGGTTGCAGGTCTGTGATACCTACATGTTTGACGATACCTTTGTCACGTAGTTCCACCAAAGCAGGCAGGGTCTCGTCTACGATCTTCTGCAGACCGCCTTCCATGTCGCCTTGGAACTCCACGTCATGGACGTTGATCAGGTCGATATAGTCGATGTTCAGACGTTCCATACTCTCATAGACACTCTCCGTGGCGCGTTTTGCCGAATAGTCCCAGAAATTCTTTCCGTCCTTTCCGTAACGTCCAACCTTCGTGGAGAGATAGTATTTGTCGCGAGGGATGTCCTTCAACGCTTTCCCTAAGACCGTCTCTGCTTTCAAGTGTCCGTAGTATGGTGACACGTCAATAAAGTTGATACCGTTCTCCACGGCAGTGAACACCGCCTGAATACCTTCGTCTTCCTTGATGCTGTGGAAGACGCCACCTAATGAAGACGCGCCAAAGCCTAAGTTTGACACACGCATCCCCGTCTTTCCTATCTCATTGTAAACCATGATTTGTATTAGTATATTTAGTAGTCTATTTGTTTACGAAGTACAAAGATACACATTATTTTTAAATAAACATATATTTTTCTTAAAAAAATGATGCCGAAGAGGGGGAAGACGTTTTTTTCTCTTAAAAATTTGGTAGTCAATCCCTTTTTTCCTATCTTTGCAGACAGCATTCAACAACCTTAAATGAATAAGATGAAAACTAGACTGCTGTTTTGTGGATGGATGTTGTCGATTTTATTGACAATGGCTTCTTCTATTCATGCCGCGGAGTCCGACCGTTTGTTTCTGGTTCATGATGCTGCTGAGGGGTTGGCGGATAACGGTGCTCAGGTAATCAAGTGTACGAAGACAGGTCGTATGGTCATCTGTTCCATAGGACATATTAATTTTTATAACGGTTCCTCATTCAACCATATTGACGCCAGTCCGGAAGATAGTTATGAATTACCGAAATATGAGGGACATTATCATCTTTATTTCGATAAGGCTCATCACCTATGGGTGAAAGATAAATATCAGGTGACTTGTGTCGACTTGATGACAGAGCGTTTTGTCCCTGATGTGCAAGGTCTCTTCAATGAGATGGGTTTCAAGGGGAAGGCTGATGACCTGTTTGTGGACGACGACGGTCGTTTGTTGATACTGACGGGTCAGAACCTTTTTAGTTGTCAATCCAAAAAGTCATATCCTGTGAGGAAAGACAAGAAACTACAGGATATAGGAGAGTATAAGGACCAGTTGCTCCTGTTGTTCTATGATGACAGCACCATGGAGGCTTATAACATGGTGACAGGAAAGTTGGTGTACACGAAGACACTCCTTGACCAGAGCCAGGCGGTAAAATACAACAAGTCCTCCGTGTTACTCTCCTATCAAAAAGGATTTTATCAAATCCGTAATGGCAAGCAGGAGTCTGTGTTGCTCTATGTGGATGCTTTGTCGGGAGAGAGCAAGGTGTTGATGAGTCAGCCCTACCATATGAACAACATGGCAATACATGGCGGTCTTTTGTATATCGCCTCTCAATATGGTTATTGGACTTACCATCTGGCTACAGGAGAGAAACACCATTATGCGACGCTGACGAGTATCAAATATCAGGAGATCCAAACAGATATTAACGATATCGCCTTTGACCTGCAAGGTGGAATGTGGGTTGGAACGCAGAGGAAGGGATTGCTTTACTCGAAACCATATACCTCCCCCTTTAAGGTATATCCGATAGACAGTCCTATGGCAAAGAGATACAAGGAGATGCTTCAGCAGGTGACCGTTCTGTCCGGTGATTCCCTGCCCCGGCGTGTCAACTGTATCTATCAAGACAGTCGCGGATGGACATGGCAAGGCACCTATATAGGACTTAAACGCTTCAGGTCACCTCGTGACTCACATCCCTTGTTGATCAATAACAGCGACGGTCTGAATAATAATGTGATTCATTCCATCATCGAGGATAACGACCACAATCTATGGGTGAGTACGAGTAATGGTATCTCCTGTCTCGTCTTTGAGAAAGACTCATTGACGAGGGTGGTCAGCTTCGGGGAGGCCGACAATATACCGGCGTGCTCTTTTGAGAACGGACTTGTCATGAAGTTAGAAGACGGCTCCATCATTATGCAGTCGTTAGACAATATCGTGAAATTTGACCCTGCTGCTTTCCATACGACCAAACGGATAGATATCAAACTTTATCCAAAGATTATCCGACTGTCCGTAAACGGACGTACCATTCGTCCTGGGATGGAGATAGACGGGGATGTGATCCTTGACCATGCCATCACCCGCACCAAGGATATCAATGTGAATTATTATCAAAACAACATTTCATTGTTAGTCACGGGACTGAATTACTTCCGTCCTTCACAAACCTACTACCGGATACGTGTAAAGGGCTTCAAAAACGAGTGGGAAGTCTATTCGATGCATGATGGTACAGGAAGGGTGGACGAGAAGGGACTGCTTCATTATCCGATAGTCAGTATTCCTCCAGGAAAGTATCAGATTGAGATACAGACCTCGATGACTCCCGAGGACTGGGCAGTAGAACCGTTTGTGTGGAACCTGACCGTTAAGGAGCCGTGGTGGCGTATGACCATTGTGTACCTGATTCTGGGCTTACTGTTATTGGGGATGCTGATTGCCAATTTCGTGTACTACAACAGGAACACCCGTATGAAACTGAATCGCATGAATATTGAAAGTGGCACCATCAAACGTATCAAGGCTTTTGCGATCATGTGTGAGAACATGCAGGAGGACGAGTTGTCTCCCTCGTCGAATGCGGACTTCAGTTCTACGGATGCTGATGATGCTTTTGCCAATGTGATGGTCAAGGTGATTCCTTATGTGAGTAAGAATTCGACAACCCAATCCATGTCGAGTCTGGCAAAGAAGGCACAGATGGATGTCAAGGCGTTCTATGAGGTGATGACATCCCATCTTTACAAATCACCCAACAGGGTTGTCTTGACCCTTCGACTGCAGCGGGCGGCGGACATGCTCCTTCATACGGATAAGAGTGTGGATGTGATTGCCAAGGAACTGCATTTCTCCTCATCGAACTATCTGATAGCCAGTTTCTATCATCAGTATCATCAAACCCCAGACGACTATCGCGCATCTAATCCCCGATAGCCTACCAGTTGCCATGTGCGACCTCCCAGCTCTTTATAATAAACCAGTACCTGGTACTTGTTGCGGGTCTGGAAGAAGTTACCTTCTGTGGGTGCCGTCTTCCCTTCTTTGTTGACATACTGGTAAGAGTAATAGCCCTGTTTCTGCATGATCTGGGTCTGATAGCACTGTCTGTCAGCATCATATCGTAACTGGTAGGCTGTCTCGTCAGCATTGTTCGTCCATTGTCCTCGCAGGAAGATATCTCCGCAATAGGGAGCCTCGATGGTGTAGTTCACCCATACATAATCACAAGTATAGGCACTCTCTGACCAGTCACTGTTGCGGATGTAAAAAGCGCCGTTGGCAGACTCGTCAGTCAGGTAGTTGCGACGTGTCGTCGTGGTGAAGGGATATGCCTGGTAATGATCCCCGTCCCAATGGATACGGTCGATACCCATGGTCGGGTGACTGACATCCAGGATCTCGTACTTATGGAATTCATTGCCAGCTTCAAAGATAAGCTCTCGCTGGTGTTCCCACCGTTGTCCCTGATGGTAGGTGTAGGGAGGACGTGGATTGATACGTGCCGTCTGCTCATTCCAGTTCTGCATCACGACGGTATAGATCTCATCATCGGGACGTACCACCTTCAAATCCTTATACTCCAATGTCATGTTCAGTTGCTGGTGACTCTTGTTGACATCGATATCCGTGTTCGTCGACATGCTGAGTCCGATGTTGACAATCGGTTCCACGACATAGAACTCCGCGTCAAGCACTTTCTCATTGCCATGATCCTCATCATAGATGGTGAGACGGTAGTTGCCGCTCATGCGGATCCTGCATTGCTCGTTGGGAATCCTGAACTCATAGTGTGTGTAGTTGACGGTGGTGTTCAGGGAGTTGGTGTAATTGTCAATAGGATAATCATTGAATCCCTGCAGCCAGTCACTCTCAAAGATGTCGGTGGACTCTGTCCAGTCTGCCTCACAATGGGTGACGTGACAGATATAACGATGGGTGTCATGCGACAACTCGTCGAATCCAATGTGAAGGACATCCCCGCTTCTCAGCTCCATGACAGGTCTGTTCGTCCAGTCGTTATTGACGATGGTTGTCAGTGTCTTGACCGTTGGCGAGTAAATCTTATTACCAGCCTGCACTGTTACAGCTGCGAGAAGGATGGAAAGCAATACATGTCTCATTGCGTGCAAAAATACAAAATAATTATCAATTATCCATTGTATATCCTCAAATATTATCATTTTTATCACATGAATTCATGATTCGTTTCCGGTAAAATATTTTACAAGAGACCTCTGTAGTTTTGCGTAAAATCTACCAAGTCCTTACTTGGTCTCAAATTCGCGAAAATAGAGCCGTTATCGTATTTTGTTGACACAGAGCCAGTTGCGGTGCTTTTGTGCTTTTCCAACTCTGAAAAACACCTCAAAACCTACCCAAAAGTCCCTTAGAAGTATCTTCTTTTCACAGTAGAAGGCGGCACTTAACGGGTAAGAAGGCGGCACCTAACGGGTAGGAAGGCGGCACCAAACCCCTTCGAAGGTACTGCCTTCCTCCATTTGTCCCTCCAACAACCCTGTTTTTTGCTTCCTCCAATCCTAGAAGGTGCAAAAATCCATACATAAATTTCGACCAATTTTCTTTACATCACAAACGCTTCTCCTCGTTTCTGCTGTAGGGTACTCTCTTTAAATAATCGCTCAAATGCTTTGTGTTTTGCTTGATTTTTCGTAACTTCGCAGGCAATTATGAAGAAGATTGGATATATATTTGTTCTGGCAGTCATGATACTGGCGGCATATTCTTGTGGTAACAGGAAGAGTGCGGCAGACTATGCGGGGATGATAGACAGTATACGCAGGGCAGAGGCAGAGAAGGAGTTGTTGAAGCCTTCCGTGTCTGATCCAGTGGTGGCTTTCTTTGATTCCCTCGCCATGAAGTCCATGCCCATGAAATATTCTCCTGAGTTCGTGGAGTACCTTCCGCAAATGGAAAAGGTGCCGACAGCGTACAACAGTCGTTTTGACTATGAGAGTAATGTCGACCTGTTGGCTTGTAAATTACCACCCCACGGGCATTATCACATGATGCTGGTCGCTGAGAAGCTGGACTCTACCAATGTGTCGCTCTATCTCTGTACGATGAATCAGGAATATGTGCTGGTGGACCGTCTGTGTATCTATGAGCAGAAAATAGAGAACAGAGACGGACGACTGGGTGTGATGCGACAGGATTATTATGTCACGAACCAGTATGAGGTCACACTTGTCAGTTTCTTCCGTGGTGAGGATGACGAGGAGGAGTCTGAGGTGGCAGTCTGCAGGTATGTCATTAACAAGGAAGGGAATTTTGAGGAAGTCATTGTAGAGCTATGATAGAAGTGAAGATCAGTGATGCTCAGTTACGTGAGGCAGCCAATGAGGGAATGGATGCTTTTGTCGGTGTCTTCGTCAAGGCGATCCGTGAGGCTATCGGTCATGCGTTGACTGCGGAGACGATGGCACAGTTGAATGCCGACCAGATCACACTGCTGGCATGGGATACGCTGCATGAGGAGGTCATGGATGGCGGATTCGTACAGCTGATACACAATGGTTACGGACCATTTATCTTCAAGAACCCGTTTGCCAAGGCTGTCAGACTATGGGGCTTGCGTGACCTCTCCAAACTGATATATGAGGCGCATACCCTTTATCTGAAACATCATGAACAAATAGAGCAGGATTGTACGGAAGAGGAGTTTATGGCTTTGTTCGAGCAGTTTCCCGCCTTCGACGACATGGATGATGAGTTCGTGGAGAATGAGGAGTCATGGACTGCGCAGATCGCCGAGTATATAGACGGTCATCTGGAACAGTTTGCTCAGATAGTATAAATCAGGAAATGAATAAGGAAGAAGAGAAAATCAGGAAGAAAAGCCCTGTACAGATACGCAATAAGAAAGCCTCTTTTGAATATTTCTTCATAGAGACAATGACGGCGGGTATCGTCTTGACGGGAACGGAGATCAAATCCATCCGTCTTGGCAAGGCGAGCCTGGTGGACACCTATTGCTTTATTACCAATGGGGAGATATGGGTGAAAGGCATGAATATCTCTCCCTATTTCTATGGCTCGTATAATAACCATGAGATGAAGCGGGACCGTAAGCTGCTGCTGACGAAAAAGGAGATACAGAAACTTCATGCCGCCACCAAACAGACGGGTTATACCATCGTGCCGTTATTGGTGTTCATTGATGAGCACGGCCGTGCTAAGATGGATATCGCACTCTGTAAGGGTAAGAAGGAGTTTGACAAGCGTCAGACACTGAAGGAGAAGGAGGACAAGCGAGAGATGGATCGCGTGATGAAACACTATTAACAATAGAAAATTGAACGTTTGGAATTGAAAAGGCTTAACGATATTATCAAGGATAGGATATTGGTTCTCGATGGTGCGACAGGAACGATGATTCAGGGCTTTCATCTGTCTGAGTCTGATTTCCGCGGACAACGCTTCGCTGGTCTTCCCGGACAGATGAAAGGCAATAATGACATGCTTTGCCTGACCCGTCCGGATGTGGTGGAGGAGATCCACCGCAGATACCTGAGGGCAGGTGCTGATATCATCTCTACCAATACCTTCAGCTCACAACGTGTCTCACAGGCGGATTATCATTTGGAGGAATATGCCCGTGAGATGGCTTATCAGGGAGCACGTATTGCCCGTCAGTGTGCTGACGAGTTCTCCTCATCAGAGAAGCCCCGCTTTGTGGCTGGCAGTATAGGACCGACCAATAAGACTTGTTCGATGTCACCGGATGTTAGTAATCCTGCGGCACGTGAACTGACCTATGATGACTTGTTGGCAGCCTATAGTGAACAGGTCGACGGTCTGATAGCGGGTGGGGTGGACGCCTTGCTCATAGAGACCATTTTTGACACCCTGAACGCGAAGGTTGCCATTGATGCCGCAATGACGGTGATGCAACATTATGGTGTGGAACTGCCTGTCATGCTGAGTGTTACCGTCAGCGACCTTGCTGGTCGTACCCTCAGTGGACAGACCTTGGAGGCTTTCCTCGCCAGTATCAGTAGCTATCCGATATTCTCCGTAGGACTGAACTGCTCGTTCGGTGCCGTTCAGATGCTCCCGTTCCTCCGTCAATTGGCAAAGAAAGCACCTTATTATATAAGTGCTTATCCGAATGCGGGACTGCCCAACTCTATGGGACTCTATGATGAGACTGCTGAGTCGATGGCTCCTCAGATGGGACGGATGGTTGACGAGGGACTGGTGAACATCATCGGTGGATGCTGCGGCACAGACGAGCGTTTCATTGAGAAATACATCCCGTTGGTTCAAGGCAGGAAACCTCATATACCCGCACCGAAGTCACAGACGATGTGGCTGAGTGGTCTGGAACTGTTGGACGTCACTCCTGAGGTCCGTTTTGTCAATGTCGGCGAGCGTTGTAACGTGGCTGGTTCCCGTAAGTTCCTCAGACTGATCAAGGAGAAGAAATATGAGGAGGCGATCTCGATAGCCCGCAAACAGGTGGCGGATGGCGCTCTTGTCATTGATATCAACATGGATGACGGACTGTTGGATGCCCAGACGGAGATGGTGACTTTCCTTCGTATGATTGCCGCGGAACCGGATATCGCCTCTGTTCCTGTGATGATTGACTCGTCCGACTGGAATGTCATCACGGCAGGTCTGAAGTGTGTACAGGGAAAATGTATCGTCAACTCCATCTCTTTGAAAGAGGGAGAAGAGGTGTTCATACAACATGCTAAAGATGTGATGCGCTATGGTGCGGCGGTCGTAGTGATGTGTTTCGACGAGCAAGGACAAGCAACCAGCTATGAGCGACGTATAGAGATAGCGGAGCGTTCGTATCGTATTCTGACTCAGCGTGTTGGTATGAACCCGTTAGATATTATCTTCGACCCGAATGTGCTTGCTGTAGCGACTGGAATGGAAGAGCATGATAGTTATGCCGCAGACTTTATCAAGGCTACCGGGTGGATCAAAAATCACCTTCCCGGGGCTCATGTCAGCGGTGGTGTCAGCAACCTCTCTTTCTCTTTCCGTGGCAACAATTATATTCGTGAGGCGATGCATGCCGTATTCCTTTATCATGCCATCCAGCAGGGAATGGATTTCGGTATTGTGAATCCTGCGACGAAGGTGCTCTATAGTGATATCCCACAAGACCAACTGACGGTGATAGAGGATGTGATCCTGAATCGTCGCAAGGGGGCGGCGGAGACACTGACGGAGTTAGCGAACCGCTTACTGGAGGAACAAGAGAATAAGAAGGATGGTATTCCTGACGCATCATCGCAAAGTGATGCTAAGAACCGCCCTCAGGAGGAATGGCGTTCTGCTGATGTGGACCACCGTTTGCAACACGCACTCATCAAGGGGGTGGGAGATTACCTTCAACAAGATATTGAGGAGGCACTGCGACAATATCCTCAGGCTGTTCAGATTATAGAAGGTCCGTTGATGACAGGTATGAATGAGGTAGGACGTTTGTTCGGAAGTGGTAAGATGTTTCTGCCACAGGTCGTGAAGACTGCTCGTACCATGAAACAGGCGGTGGAGATTCTTCAGCCTTATATAGAACAACAACAGGAGGGTGAAGGCAGGAAAGCAGGGAAGGTGTTGCTTGCTACGGTGAAGGGAGATGTCCACGACATCGGAAAGAATATCGTTGCCGTCGTCCTTGCCTGCAATGGCTATGAGGTGGTGGATATGGGTGTGATGGTTCCTGCTGAGCAGATAGTGCGCAAAGCCATTGAGGTGAAAGCGGATATTATAGGACTCTCAGGACTGATAACTCCCAGTCTGGAGGAAATGGTGAATGTGGCTCATGAGATGCAACGGGCTGGTCTGGATATCCCTATCATGATTGGTGGTGCTACGACGAGTGAGTTGCATGTCGCCTTAAAGATAGCTCCCGTCTATGGCGGTCCTGTGGTATGGATGAAGGATGCCTCCCAGAATGCTTTGGTGGCAGCCCGCCTGTTGGATAAGAAAGAAGAACAGGAGGTGGAGCGGGAGCTGGATGAGAAATATCAGCATCTGAGGGAGAGATATGAACAGGAACAGCATGAGCTGCTTTCTCTTGATGAGGCAAGAAAACAGAAGAAAAACTATTTTGAGATATGATAAAGACGATTGCTTTTGACTTAGGGGGTGTGATTATCACCATTGACCAGTCGCAGGCTATCCAGCGTTTTAAGGAAATAGGGGCTGTCGAGGTAGAGAAATACCTTGACCCTTATACACAGACTGGTATTTTTGGTGATTTGGAACATGGACTGATTTCCGCAGAGGATTTCCGTAAGGAACTTGGCAGGTTGATGGGAAAGGAGTTTACCGCAGAACAATGTGCATATGCTTGGCAGGGATATGCCAAAGAGGTGCCTCAGCGGAATCTGGATACTGTGACACGACTGCGTCAGCAGGGCTATCGGGTCGTGCTGCTCTCGAATACCAATTCGTATATGATGGAGTGGGCGATGAGTCCGGCGTTTGATGGAAAAGGACATGCTCTTAAGGATTATTTCGATCATTGCTATCTGAGTTACCAGCTGAAGATGATGAAACCTTCCGAGGAGATCTTCCGTGAGGTACTGCGTCAGGAACAGGCTTTTCCCCATGAGGTTCTTTTCGTGGATGACGGTCCCCGTAATGTAGCCAGTGCCAGTCAGATCGGTTTCCGCACATTCTGTCCTGTGAACGGCTCTGACTGGACGGAGGAAATATATAAGTTTTTAGTTTAAAGTTGATAGTTTATTGTTTAAAGTTATGAGGAGATATATTATCGGGATATTGTTGTGCTTGGCAGGGGTGCTGCATGCACAGACCTATCTGGTTCCAAAACGTGAGTTTCGTGCAGCGTGGATACAATGTGTCAACGGACAGTTCCAGAATATAGGAACGGTGAAGATGCAACAGACACTAACTTACCAGCTTGACGAGTTACAGAAAGACGGTGCGAATGCCATCATCTTCCAAGTACGTCCTGCCTGTGATGCCCTCTATCAAAGTAATATTGAACCTTGGAGTCATTTCCTGACTGGGGTACAGGGGAAAGCTCCATATCCTTACTGGGATCCGCTTCAGTGGATGATAGACCAGTGTCATAAACGCGGTATGGAATTGCATGCATGGATTAATCCATATCGTGCCAAGACGAAGTCTGCCTATGCGCTGGCTCCTGGTCATATCTGTACGCAACATCCGGAACGTGCCTTTGAGTATGACGGTCTGATGATCCTGAATCCTGCCTTGCAAGAGAATCGTGACTATATCTGTACCATCGTGGAGGACATCCTGAAGCGCTATGATGTCGACGGACTGCACATTGACGATTATTTCTATCCTTATCCTGTTCCGGGAGTAACTATCCCCGATGGCGCACAGTTTAGCGCCAATCCTCAAGGGTATACCAATATAGGAGACTGGCGCCGCCATCAGGTTGACTTGCTTATCGAACAGTTGAATGAGACGATTCATCGGGTGAAACCTTGGGTGAAGTTCGGAATAAGTCCCTTCGGTATCTATCGTAACCAGAAAAATGACCCTCGTGGTAGTAAGACGAATGGTCTGCAGAACTATGATGACCTGTATGCGGATATCCTTTTGTGGATAAAGAAAGGATGGATCGACTATAACGTTCCTCAGCTTTATTGGGAAATAGGACATAAAGCGGCTGATTATAAGGAGCTGATACGCTGGTGGAATGAACATGCTTCAGAGCGTCCTTTGTTTATCGGTGAGGATGTGGAGCGTACTGTAAAGAATGCGGATCCGCAGAATCCGAAGAGTCATCAGCTGCCTGCCAAGATGCGGCTTCATCAGGAGAACAAAGGGGTACAAG
>Ga0326512_10000250_pt1 | contig 45761 bp, 42 predicted proteins | sample 1_2617_0518_D_FD_203652 | JGI IMG/M metagenome (GOLD analysis project Ga0326512, IMG submission 203652) | Bovine rumen microbial communities from UC Davis, California, United States - 1_2617_0518 | ecosystem: Host-associated > Mammals > Digestive system > Stomach > Rumen | place: USA...
CATTCAACTTCAAGCGGCCCCGCTGCCGAGAGTACGTTCCTCATCCTCCACGTTCCAATTTCCGCGTTCTCATCCCCAGGTTCCCATCCGATGCTCCATCCTTGCCCGATCCAGTTTGTCGCCCCCATGTCCCCCGTCAGCGTCTCCCCGCGCCATTCCACCGCCGAACACACCCTCCATATCGCGCCCGTTCCGTCTATCCATTCCCATGCTCCTGGCACCATCAGCCGGTGCGCCGTCGTTCCGTCCATTTCGGCCGCAATCCTTCTTACCGCCTCTTCCGCTCCCTTTTCGATCCCTTCTCTTGCCTCGTCCCCTGTCACATATCCCTTGCCCTCCACCCAGTCCTTCGTCGCGTAGGGCGCAAGGTTCGTGCCCGTCATGTAGCCGCGCCCCTCCACCCAGTCCTTGGTCGCGTAGGGCGCGAGGTTCGTGCCCGTCATGTAGCCGCGCCCCTCCACCCAGCTCTTCGGCGCATAGCCCTGCTCCGTCACCCATCCCTGCGTCGCGTAGCCCTCGAGCGCCGAACCGTCCGCGAACCCCTGCCCCTGCACCCACGTTTTCGTCGCATAGCCTTCGAGCTTCGCGTCCCTGTCCGCCGCCGCCGCATTCGTCGCGCCTGCGATCTCGCCGATCACCCTCGTCCTCAACTCGTTCGTCGCCACTTCAAGTTCGCTGATCAGCGTGCGGCGCGTCTCATCCGCCGCCTCTGCGATCTCCTGCAGCAGCGCCTCCCCGTCGCTTCGCCGCGCCTCCTCAAGCTGGTTCGTGGTCACGAGACTGTTAAGGGCAACTGTAACGTTCGTGACCACGAAATCGTCGTTCCAGAGCGCGTCCTTCCGCGCGCCCTGCACCGTCACCTGCGCCGCAGCGACCATCGCCGCGAGCGCCGCTACCCCGCCGCTGACGATCCTCGCGATCTCGTTTATCTTTGCTCTCATTTCGCCCTCCCTGTACCGTTCCGGCAGCTCGTCCACGTGCGTCACCGGCACCTTCGGCGCCGTGTCTCCCCCTTCTCCGCCCGATCCGCCGCCCCCCTGCGACGCCCTTCCGCCCGGATAGAACTCCCCGCTCTCTTTCCGCTCATCCATAACCCTTTAACCTTTCAACTTTTCAACCTTTCAACCCTGCTGCGCCGCTACGCCGCGCACTCCCGTCCGGCCGATCTCGGCGTTCGCGCCGAACTGCTGCGCCTGCTGCTCCAGCGCCTCCATCCAGCGCTGCAGCATCTCGCGGCTCGTCTCGCCCATCTCCTCGAACGCCGCCGGGTTCTGCTCCTGGAGGCTCCGGTAGAAGTCGAGGCGCGCCTGGTAGTTCCAGCGTCCCTCCGTGTCCATCTGCGGCATCACGCCGGCCTTGATCTGCACGAAGTTCTGCATCTCGTCCTTCACGTCGTCCGCCGCCATCTCGCCCGGCGTCTTCATGCTCGCCTTGGCGACGCCCGGCAGCAGCTTGCGCATCGCGTCCATCAGCACGGGGTACGTGTCCAAGGCGTTCGTGCGGTCGAGCGGCTGCACGAGCTGCGCGAACGTCTGGAGCTTCTTGATGAGCCGTTCGTTGTCGAGGTCGTTCTGGTCCAGGACCACCGTGATCCCGAAGTCGCCCGCGATGTCCTCGCGCCTCAGCCCCTGGATGTCGTGCGCGTTCGTGATCCCGGCGAGCGTCTCGTCGCTCGCGTTGTCCTGCGTCACCTCCAGGAGCAGCCTGTACAGCTCCTGGAGCTGCGCGAGCCACCAGTTCACGATGTCCTGGCGCTGGCCGCTCGTGTCGTGGTCCTTGTCGCCCAGCCCCTCGAACTGGAGGAACTCGCTCTTGATCGCCTCCACCTGCTTGTCCGCCGCCGCCGGGTACTGCGGCGGCTGCATGAAGAGCGCGTCGTCGTTGTAGCCGCCCGTGATCTTCCGGAACGGCCCGATGAGCATGCCCTTGATGTTGCGCCCCTTGATCTTGATCGGCGGCTGCGCGCCCACGATCGCGTTGTTCGCCGCGCCGTCCCGGATCACCTTCGCCACGCCCTGCACGGGCGCGGACTCCTCCGCGATCCCCTCCGCGTCGATCACGTTCGACGAGTTGATCTCGCGCCGGAAGAGCACCGCGTCCCACTTCCCGCGCCGCGTCCGCGCGAGCCGCTTCCCGTACGCGCTCCCCTCGGCCTGCGAGAGGACGCACTCCCACCGGCTCACGCGCCCCTCGCCGTCCGCCGTCGCGAAGTGGCACCGCACGATGTCGTACATCTCCTTCTCCTCGTCGATGTACTCCGGCTTCTTCTGGTTGAAGATGTTCTCGCCCGGATGCTCCAGCGTCTCGCGAACCCACTCGCGGCTCCAGCCCTCGGTCGCCACCTTCTCCTCGAGCTGCGCACGCGTCATCCATTCGTGGTCGAACCACTCCGCGTAGTCGAACTCCTCCGTGAGCGTCGGCAGGCAGAAGTCGTCGCCGTAGCGGAGCGCGCGCAGCTCCGGCCCCTCGCTCTCCACCGACTCCACCGTGTACTCCACCTCGCCGTCGGGATCCTCTGCGACCCCTCTCAGGATGCGCTCCGCCATCCCCTTCTCCACGCCCTTCGCCGCCGCGACGAACCGCACCACCTCGCCGTACGCCCGCTCGAACGCCTCCGCATCCTGATCTGCGGCCTCCGTCCTGATTCGCGGGCTCCGTCCCGCGTAATCCATCCCTTGCTGGATCCCCTGCACCGCCAGCCAGTACTCGCCCTCGGCCTGCTCCATCGAGACCGTGCCGTCGGCCATCCGCGCCGCCACGTACTCCGCGTGCAGCGTCTCGAGATCCGTCTCCGCGACGGCCACGTTCACGCGCTTCGCCCAGATGACGCGCACCATCGCCACCGCCGGCGTGTCCCGGAGGTAGTACGTGAGCGCCGTCCTCAGCTGCGTCTCCCACTTCACGCCCATCCGGCTCACGGCCCATTCGAGGAGCGTCGTGAGCGCGTTCGCGCGGTCCTGCTCGCGCGGGCCCTTCGTGCAGGTGATGCCCACGCTCGCGGCCTTCGTCGCGTTCATGAGGAGCGCCGCGAGCTCCTTCACCGCCGCCTTGCCCCAGCGGAGCCGCTGGTCGCTCGCGCCCTTGAACGGGAACGCCTTGCGCTCGCCCCTGTCGCGCACCGTCCCGGAGATGTGCTGTCCCTCCCACTCGCAGTTGAACATCGTCGCCGCGCGGTCGCGCTCGGCGTAGAACTGCGTCGAGTTGTCGTGCCAGTACGTCAGGTCGTCCACGAGCCGCTGCCGCTCTTCGCGGCCCAGCTCCCTCTGTGTCCCTATGCGTCTCATTTCTCGCCCTTCCAAAAGGGCCCCGGAGCTTCAGCATGAAGGGGGGGGGGTGCTTCAGCTCCGGGGCCGCTTGGCAAATCGCGCAGCCGTATCAGGCCGCCACGTACTTCACCGCGAACTGCCCCGTCGGGTTCTTGCATCCGAGGCGAAGCGTCGCCTTGTGGAACCCGCGCGGGCCGCCGCCCCTGTTCTCGAGCATGTGCTTCTTGAGCGGCACGAGCGTGTCGATGGACCAGTTCTCGGGCTTGATCGCCACGCCGCTCCACTGCGGCACGTCGCCGATGCACTGCATCTTCGTCGCGCTGTTCACGATGTCCGCGTAGAGATGGTTGTCCGTCACCGCGCGGAACACCCCGCCGTCGAACTCGTACGTGTCGCACATGAACGAGATCGAGCGGTCCTTCAGGTTGCGGTTGTTCCGGATCGTCGTCTCCACGCCCGTCACCGTCGTCACCTTGTACGACCACGCGCTGATGAGCGCCTTGAGCGAGAGCCCGCAGAGGAACAGGAGCGAGATGTCGTCGTCGCCCGCCTGGAGCGCCGAGTTGCGGATGATCTCCGCCATCACGTCCTGGTTGAACGCGCTCGTGTCCTTCACGTTCCCGGCGAACCCGTAGCGCGGGCATGCCTGCCACGGGATCGTCTGCACCGCGTGCAGCGCCGCCGCGCCCGTCGAGTCGAGGTTGCTCACCGTGGCGCCCGCGCTCGCGCCCGCCGACGTGTCGGGCCGCGTCGCCGCGAGCGGCTTGAGCCAGCACGCGATGCCGCGCGTCCTCGGCACCGTGCTCGTGCCCGTGCCGCGCTCCACCGCCTCCTGCTCGGAGCCGAGCGTGTTCTCGATGGACTGGAGCGTGCGCTCCGCGTCCACGCGGATCTGGCGCGCGAGCGCCGCGTTCGTGCCCTTCTCGTTGTGGGAGGGCAGCTCCTCGCTCTCCTCCGTCACCTTGAACCCCTTCTTCGACTTGAACATCTGCAGCTGGTGCTTCATCACCAGCGTCGTGTCCGCGTCGAATCCGCTCTCGTCGAAGTCCGCACCTTCCTGCGCAGCGAGGTCGGCGGGCGTGATCGCGCCCTCCAGCTCCACCTCCTGCGCCCAGTTGACGGGCTTCTTTCCGCGCTTCAGGAGCGTCAGGAGCGGTGTCTTGTACTTCGTGAGCCTGATCATGCCGTCCATGTAGTCCGGCTTCTGCAGGTTTTTCTGGACCGTGTAGAGTCCTGCCATTTTCTAATTCTCCATTTCGGCGAGAATCATCGCCTCGGCGGATGCGTCGTCCGCGACGCTTCCCCAGTCGAGGTCTCTCTTCCCGCCCTTCTTCCTGTTGATGAACGAGAGGCCCTTCCGTGCGGGCTTCGCCGCCTTCGGGACCTTCCCTGCCTTGTGCGGCTTCCTCTCCGCACCCTTCCTTTCCCCGCCCTTCGCGCCGGGCTTCCAGCCGGCCTTCTGCGCCGCCAGCCCCAGCTCGAAGATGCGCTTCGACTTCTCGGCGAGCTCGCGGCGCTTCGCGCCGTACCGCTCGCGCAGTCCGTCGATCTCCTCTTCGAGGTCGTCGAGCTCGCCCTCCACCCACCGCCGCGAACGCGTCTCTCCGCCGATCTCGAACTCGTCGTCGTCGCTCCGCAGCAGCTTCTTGAGGTACTTCCGGGCGCCGGTCTTCGAGTCCAGCTCACGGATGCCCTTCGCCTCTTCCGCGCTCATCAGCTGCGGCAGGATCCCCGCCGACTCGGCGGCGGCCAGGATCGCCCTGCCGTCGTCTCCGCTGAGCTTGCGCGCCTCCTCCAGCTCGCGCTTGAGGTCCTTCACCTCGCCCGTGAGCTTTCCGATGCGCACCTTCGCGCGTTCGCCCATGCCCTTTCCGGCACCGTCCTTCGCGTCGCCGTCCTCTTCCTCGTCCTCGTCACCGTCTTCGTCCTCGCCGTCCTCGTCGCCGTCATCGGATTCGTCCTCGTCCTCGCCGTCTTCGTCCTCCTCGCCGGCTTCCTCCTCGGATTCCTCCTCTTCGGTTTCCTCAACGTCCTCGGGCTCGTCCGTGTTCTCGGGCGTTTCGATTTCGTCTTCGTTGTTTTCGATGTCTTCTGGTTTCATGTGCTTTCCTTTTCTTGCGCTGTTGACCGTTGCGCCTCCGTTATCCGCACCTGTTGAACGCCGTGCGACGCGATCCGCAGTTTCAGTTTGCCGAAGGTCCCCGGCCCTGCGCTTTCCGGCCTTCGATGCCCCCGATTATACGGCACCGCGCCCCGCGTCAATGCGCCGCGCGAAAGATTTTTTCATTTTTTCCGCGCCCGTTTGACATAGTTTGACATGGTTTCCCCCGCCCATTTCCTGTTAGCCGGAAGAAACTTTTGCTCGGCCCGGCCTCGCCCCGCCAGCTCACCCCCGCCCAGCATCGAACGATACCCCGCGCCGACGATCGAGCAACAGTTCGCGGGCGTAGGCGCGCTGTTCAGTTGTCAGGCATACGTCGAGGTATTGCGATCGCTCGTCAAGGACAGATCCCTTGGTCGCCCAATCTGGGATTCTCATTTTCCATCTCGGACGATATTTGCGTTTTCTTTTCTTGTTTATGTTTCGGACATTGTAGATGCGTTGCAATTCGCGTTCCCTGCTGTAGATGCCTGGATCCATTGCCGCCATGATAGATTTTTTTATGCGGCGACACTTGCCCCTTGCCTTGTCTTTGGCGATCTGCTCGGGGGTTCTGTTTTTGAATCGCAAGGCCGCGTATTCGTGGCGCTTCTCCTTCGGTCTTTTATGCCAGGCTTCACGGCATTTCTTGCGGGACTCTTCGATGTTTGCGTAGTATCGCTCGCGCGCACGTTTGCGCTTTTGTGCGAGCTTTGCTTCTCGACGTTTCGCCAAAATATCTTGTTCTTGGCACCGCATCACTTCACCCCTCTCTTGAAGAATTCCGCGATCGCCTCGTAGCGTTTCCGCTCGGCAGCCTCATCCATGACAGGCTTGAGCGTCCGTCTGTTGAAGTCTTCCATCTCCGACCGTGTCACATCCTCGGGGAATTTCTTTCCCCTCATGGCCAAATAGTCCGTCTCGCAGGTAATTCGCTCGCCGGAAGGCAGGACAATGCCCGCCGCCATGAGCATCTCCAAAGTCATCTCGCCCAAATTCGCACCAGTCCACGAACTATCTTCAGCGAGTGTAGGGAGGCGATCACTCCGCCCAGCTTGCGAAGTCTTCATCATCATAGCTTTCCTCACCCTTTCCCCATGCTCCATCCTTCATTTTACATTTTCCATTTTCCATTTTACATTCTTCTGTCGCCGCTTCCGCGCCGTACTCGAACACGCCGCTCAGCGCCGCGTAGCGGTCAAGGTCGATCCAGTCCTTCACGGCGCCCTTCTGTCCGTCTCTTCCCGTGTACTGCTCGTAGGCGAAGATCGTGTTCGTGCAGTCCGCCGTTACCTTGTAGCGCCCGGTCTCGATCCGGTCGCGCAGGATGTCGAGGCCGACGGCGATCTTCTGGCCGCTCGCCGGCACGAACCCCTCCGCGAGCTTCGCCACCTCGTCGAAGAGCGTGAGGTTCTCCTTCATGCTCATCTTCGACTGCGCCGCCGCTCGCGCGTCGATCACGCGCTCCATGATCGGCTCGCGCGTCCCCTGCAGCTCGCTCCACTCCTCCACGATCCCGATGTCCTCCGGCCATTCGAGCGGATCGTGCGTCTCGGCCCACGCCGTGAAGTCCTTCCAGCCCTCCAGCCGCGCCCACTCGAACTTGTACTTGAGAAAGCTCATGCCGAAGTCCTCCTGGCCGCCCGCGTACTCGCCGTCGTTCACGCCACGGTTCCTGTCGCTCAGCTGCGCCCACGGCGGCGGCACGCCCACGCCCGGAATCTCGTAGTTCCCCGGCCATTCGCGGTACTTGTACAGCACGTCCCCCTCCGGATCCCAGCCGTACCATCCGCAGCACCAGTTCCGCTCCGGCGCGGGATCCACCACCATGATGCGCACCAGGCGCTTCGGCAGTTCCTCCGGCGCGATCACGTTCCGCGCCCGGCTGAACTTCGGGAAGAGCCGCCCCGTGAGCTTCTCCGCGATCCCGTACACGCGCGCCTTGATCTCCGCCGACGCCCGCCGGTTGCGCGCGGCGCTCGCGATCACGCTCGACGGGATCCCGTACGGGTTGTCGCTGCCGTAGAACCAAACCGCCGCCGCCTGCCCTCCCTTGCACACCGCCACCCTCGGCACCCGCGCGAAGCTCCTGCCCGTGCGCATTGAAGAGTCGCACTCCCCATGACGATCGCCTTCCGTGTTCGCGCTGCCGTCCGGAGAGCCGCGCCCTTCAGGCGCGGCGATCCACCTCACGCACTCCTCCGGCCTCGCCTCCGGGATCTTCGGGTCGTCGCCCTTCTCCGCCGCCTCCATCAGCCGCCCGTACTCCTCGCGCGTGAGCCCCAGCTCGCTCCACGGCTCCGGCTCCCTGCCGTCCAATGGCAGCATGTAGGCCGTGTGCCACCACGTCACGCGCATCCCGTCGAGGAAGTCCGCCACCACGGGCGTGTAGCCGCTGATCGGCGTGAACGTCGCGAGGAGCGTCCCGCGCTTCGAGGCGAGACGGCTCCGGAGCGTCCCGAGGAACTCCATCGGGAACTCCTCGTCCAGCCATCCGAAGTCGTACTCGCTTCCCTCGATGGCCTTCACGTCCATCTCGTACGTCACGAAGTCGAGCGCGCTCCCGTTGCCGAACGTGATCTTGCTCCCGGCGAACCCGTTCTGCTCGGTGTAGCTGATGTGCTCGTCGATGCGCGAGGCCTTCTTCAGCGCGATGTTCCGCTCCTTGAAGTGCGCCGGCATGTAGTGCCACAGCCGCTTCATCTGCGTTCCCTTTCCCGTCTTCAGCGTCTGGAACCCCGCCACGATCCGCCGCTTCCCCTCGTCCGCGAACTGCATGGCGAGCTTCGAGGCGAAGTCCGTCTTTCCGCTCCTGTTCGCGCCCATGATCAGCATCTCGCCCACGGCGCCACGGAACCCCAGGCGCTCCCGGATCCTCTGCGCATACTCCTCCCACTCCATCCCCAGCGCGCTCCGCACGCGCCGCACCTCCGGCGGCGTGGGCCTTGCGCCGCGCAGCAGCGCCTTCGCGACGAGCCAGATGTCCGGCTCGTAGCCGAGCGTGTACGGATCGTCTCGCATCGCGTTCAGGAAACGCTCGCGCTCCCGCGCGAGCCGCCATTCCGCCTCCACCGGCGCAATCCCCTTCAACGCCGCGTAGCGTACGATCTGCTCCGACGTCGCCGGCTGCCAGTACGCGTCACGCATCGGCGTCCTCCCCATCCTGATTCGCGGCCTCCGCGACGCTTATTTCTTTCGCCATCTCGAGAAACGCCCGCTCCATCTCGCCGAACGCCGCCAGCCGCCCCTGCTCGAACGCGAACTGCTCCGCGTTTTGAACCGCCGCCATCTTCTCGGCGGCCATCTGCTTCCACTCCGCCACGAGCGCCACCGGCACGTTACGCTCCACCGCGTCGAGCTTCGCGTAGAAGCTCCTCACGTCCTCCTCCGCCACCTCCGGCTCCAGCAGCACGCGCTCCGCGCCGCCCGCCCCCCGCGAGCTCCAGCCGCTCCCATTCCCTCGCCCATTCCCCGCCGCGCCGTCGGAACGAGCGTCAGCGAGTGCAGAAGGCGCGTCCTCCTCCGCGAAGATCCGCCAGCAGATCAACGACACTCCCACTCCCGCCAGCACCCCCGCCAGCGTCGCCACTATCGTCATCGTCTCCATCTCATCTCTCCTTTCGTTTCGTTGTTAGTTGTTAGTCGGTGTCTGGTGCCTTGTGCCTTGTTCCTGGTGCGAAGCTCACGCACCAAGCACTAAGCACCAAGCACCCATCACCTCATCTCCTCCTCCGTGATCGGCTCCACCGCCATCTTCGTCTCGCCTTCGTACTCCGCATATCCCATCCTGATCCCCGTCCCGTCCTCACGCTCGAACTGCCCGTCCCACATCCCGCTGTTCGAGTTGTGGCGCGCGCGCTCCGCCTTCACGCGCTCCAGGTACTGCTCCTGCGTCTCCCCCGGGTAGCGCATCCAGCGCGTGCCGATGGCGCCCGTGCGCTCCAGGATCTCGTCGCCCGGATTGAAGAGCCAGTCGTCGCGGATTGTCGCGAACTGCCCCACGGCCACCTTCTTCGGGTGCTTCTCGTCGCCCAGCGTCTCGCTCTCTCCCTCCATGTCCCCCGGGCGGAGCATGAAGTACTTCGCATACATGATGAACGGCACGTCCCCCCGCCCGCCTTGCTGATTTTTGATCACGCTGAACCAGATCGGACGGATCCCGCCGTCGGCGATCATGTTCGGCTGCCCCCACTCCCGGTACATCTCCTGCGCCTTCCGGAAATAGTCCGTCTCGCTCAGCCGCTTCTTCGGGTCGAAGTACATCAGCTGCCTCGGCGGGTTCTCCTTCCAGTGCGCCAGCACGTCCTCGTCCTGGTACATTACGGCGACGCTCCGCGCCGCGCGCCCGATCTCGCTCGAGTCTCCGAGGTGGTCGAGGCGGGGCTTCTTCGAGCCTGTCTCCTTGTCCTTCGCGAACTGGTTCGAGAGCTGCACCAGGCACACGACGGGGATCCTCAGCCGCTTCGCGAGCTTCTTCATCCGCACCGTCGCCTCCTTCACCAGCACGTACGGCGCGTTCGCGCTCTTCATCTCCGGGTCGATGAGCTGGAGGTAGTCCACGATCACGGCCTTCCAGCCGAGCGCCTTCACGCCGCGCGTGATCTCGTACTCGAGCTGCGTGATCTGGTCGCTCTCCGTGATGCGCACCATGTTCTCCCCCGCCACCTCCTTCAGCGCCGCCGCGAACTCGTCCACGTACTGCGGCGCCGCCCCGAAGTCGAGCTTCGAGATCGAGAGCTGCGCCCTCACCGCCGCGTACCGCTCCGCCAGCGCGTCCGCCGGCATGTCCATGCACACGAACCCGTGCGGGATCCCGCGCGCCGTCCAGTAGTTCGAGACGTTCACCGCGAGCGTGGTCTTGCCCTGCGACGCGAGCGCCGCCCAGATGTGCAGCCCCGTCTTGAGCCCCTTGTAGATGATGTTCGTCTGGCTCCACGGCATCGGCACGCCCCTGTACTTCCCCCAGTTGCGCTTCACGAACCTCTCCTCCGAGAGCCACCGCTTCTCCTCCACGAGCGCCTCCACGTACTCGTCCACGCCGTGCAGCGTCTCGCCGCCGCCCTGCGCGAGCGTCTGGAGCTCCGCCACGCGCTTCGCCGCGTCGGCGACCATCACCTTCGCCTGCTGCGGCCTCAGGTTCGCGAGCTGCTCCCGCAACCAGCGGTGGTACTCCATGTACACCCGGCGCTCGAGGAGCGCGTCGAGGTAGTACTCGAAGTGCGCCGCCGTCGGCGTCCCGTCGATGACGTCCGAGACGATCACGCCGCCGCCTTCCCCGATCCGCTCCGCCACGAGGAGCGGGTCCAGCGTGCCGCGCTTCGCGTCCTCCTCCACGAGCGCCTCCCAGAGCCGTCGGCTGTTCCCCGCCGAGAACCACTTCTCGCTCACGCCCCGCCGCCGGCACTTGCCCAGCAGCTGCCGGGCGTAGTCGCTGTCCTCCTCCGCGCTCAGCAGGATCGCGCCCAGCACGCCCCTCTCAATCTCCTCCGCACTCTCTTCGCTCATGACGCCTTCCTCCGCAGTTCCTTGAACGTCCCGCGCTTCATGTGGCGCCGGTGCTCTTCCTTGAACCACGCAGCAATCTGCTTCGCCAGTTCCTGCACCTCATTCGGGGCCGTCTCGTTATGCTTCAGGTAGCACTGCTTCACCTTCCAGCTCTTGCGGTCGATCTCGATGTCGCAGAAGCTCGCGGAGTGGTTCTTCAGCATCACGATCAGCGAGTCGCCCTTGACGATCGCCTGTCCGTAGGTTCCGCATCCGACGCAGTTGCCCATCTTCCGGCCCTCGGCCAGCAGCTCCTTCTGCGTCTTCGCCAGGACGAGCGTATAGCCGCAACCCTTCAGGATGTCCGTGCGCTTCAGCGACTTCTGGAACGCCTCGAGTTCCTTGATCCGCGTCTTCATCGTGTCGCGGATCCATTTCTCCTCGGCCCGCTCCGCCGCCCGCTTCGCCCGTATCTCGGCCCGGGCCTTCTTCCTGGCCCTGGCCTCCATGTCCTCCAGACGATCCATGAACGCCTTGCGCCCGCCTTTCGTCGGCGGGTACGCCGTCCCCTCGTTGCGGAGGTCAAGCCCGCACCTGATCGCGTATTCGAGATAGCGCATGTATTCCTCGACGCGCACATGCCATTTCGGAAGCGTCTTCATCAGCCGGTCGTAGTCCAGCTTCACCTTCACGCGGTCGTTCCAGTAGCGCATGCGGCTCTTGACGTCGAGGATGAAGTTCCGGCGCTTCGCCGCGTACTTCACCGGCACGTCGTGACGCGCCGCGTAGATGATGTCCACCGCGTCGTGGTTGCCCGCCGCTTCCTCGCGGTGCGCGATGATCCAGTCCCTTATCCTCTTGTCCTTCAGGGCCTTTATCCCGGCAGGGCAGATGAGGGTGTAAAGACCCATCTTGGCGAGGAGTTCGATCTTCGGCTCCTGGCGGTACATGATGAGCCAGTCCACAAGCCCGGCCTTGCAGGGCGTGTCGTCGGCGTACTGGCAGTATTCGTACCTCGTCCCTTTCAGCGCATCGAGGTTTATCACCTCGTGCCAGGGGAACGTCAGCCCCATGTTGAACCGCCACTTCCCGCCGCTGTACCATCCGTCGTCGATCGGCTTTCCGATCAGCGGCCCCGTCTCGGTCTTGCCTTTCTGCCCGCGCTTTCCGCCGCCGGCCCAATCCTCCTCCTGCCATTCGACCACCCAGCCGCCCAGCCCGTGGTAGTCGATGTCGCGAAGTTCGAGCTTCCCGGTCTTGATGTGCCATCGGCCGACTTCCTTCACGACCTGCCTGTACGCGCGGTTGAGCCGCACGGCCACATGCACCACGCTCACTTCGATCTTGCCCCACTCCGGCGGCTTCTCCGCCGCACCGTTCGCGAAGACTTCCGCAAGCGTCCGCGAACCTTCTCCGGCGACGATGTAGTTGTACCGGAGCGTCTTGCGCGTCGGGCGCTTCTTGCCGTCGTACAGGTCGCTCCCGTGGCATGGGCACCACGCTTCCGTGAAGTGCGGCGCTCTCCTTCCGGTCACACTGCCGTACCGGCGCCCGTCGAAGTCATGTACCATCCGCTTCTTCCGGTCGAACGCCGCGATCTCCTTGACCTGCCATTTGTGAAGACTCATTTCGCACCGCCTTTCACCAGCATAGCCAAAAGCTCTGGAATATCCGATGCTACACCATCGAGTAGCTTGTACATCAACTCCGGTTCCATCCTGCAGAATGGCGGTATGTAGGCAATGACTTTCTTGCCGGCGCCCTTCATCCAGCCAGCCTCAAGGTGCGCGGACTTCCCGCACGGAAGTACGAGCACACATGCGTCGGCATCTTTCATTGCGTCCAAGTCACGGTTGAAGCCGAACTGAGCATAATCGTGTCCGAGTGCCGTGCGGTACTGGTCTGTGGTCCAGTTTTGCCAGTTCTTGTCTATCTCGCTCCAGTGCAATCCAACATTACCTTCTGCCGGGTGCTTGAAGTCGTAAACCTCATACCCAGCCTTTCGCAATTTGCACACCACATCCTGCTGATAATCGTTGCGCCAACTACTTGCCACATAAACTTTCATTTTTCCACCTCGCATTCCGTCACGTGCGACGCCAGCATGTCGGCCATGTGCGTAAGCAGTATCTCCCTCGGATGCAGTTTGATCACGGCGTCGTACTGTTTCAGCTCGTCCTTGTCGAGCCCGAACGCGCCCATGTGCCATGCGATGCAAAGCGCCTCCTGCGTCGTCAGGTCGATTCCCAGCTCCGTCATGGCGGCAATCACGCTCGTCGTGCCGTGCCCCTCGAAGGGCGGCGGCATCCAGCGGAACTTCCCCGGCTCCTGTTCGTCCGGCCTATAGCAGTAGCACTTCACGAGGTCGTGGAGCATCCCAATCCGGTACGGGCTTCTCGGTTTCATCCACTTGCAGCCGAACGGATCAGTCAGCCGCAGCATCCAGTGCGTCACGTTGACGCTGTGCCGCGCCAGTCCACCGGGATAGTTCAAGTGGTGGTGTATCGACGCCGGCATCCGCATGAATTTCAATGCGTTCACGAGGAAGTCGATCCTATCCGCCGACAATTCGGCTTCGACCAGGAACTTGTGCGCCTGATCCTTGATCTCATCGTCTGTGTAGTGCCCCCATTCATCCGTGAAGATGGATCCGCCGTGCCGGTGGCTTTCCACAAGCGCCTCGTAGTAGCTTGCCAAATCCTCGACAAGGATGCCTTTGTTAGGAACTACCTGTTTCACGCGATCATCGTAAAGCTCCAGCATCAGATGGTCTTTCTGGAAGACGATCTCAGGCACAAAGCCAAGGTTGGCTTCACACCACTTGCGTATGAAGTAGGAGGCCTCGTAGTGCTGATCTACCCCATATTCATTTTTGAGGATGATTCCTTGCTCTTCGAAGACTCCGTCTTCGTTTTGGCGCGGGGCAACTCGGGCCGTCAGTATCTTGATGCGCTTCCCCTCGGCGTGGAACTTCTTCGCAAGCCTGACAATCGCCTCTATTGGCTCGCCAATGTGGTCGATGCCCTGCCAGCCGTCGTATTTCGCCAGGGTTCCGTCAAGATCGAATCCGATCCATCCTTCGCCGTTCACTCCATGCGTGTCGCTCATTCCTTCACCTCGCTTTCATTTGATTTCAGCGACATGCGTTCACATGCCGCGTTGATTTTCCTGTAATCGTTAACCATTGCCAATATGCAGCCTCCGCCTAGCATGCTGCTGTCTATCATATGTTTGGCGATTTTTTCGATTTCATCGAGCACAGCGTCCGTCGGGCGGTAATCGAGTGAAGCTCCAGGCTCGTGGCTGTTAAGGGCATCCGCGATCTCTCTGGCGAAATCCTCCGTGATTTTCACGGCTGGATTCGCGGATGTGTCGCACTCAATCAGGCGCTTGGCGTCCGCTTGAAGCGCACCGTATTCAACAAAGTATTTACTCATTCCCCCACCTTGCCTTTCTCATGCTCTTTGCAGAATATCGGTTTATTCCACCGTACACCGAACGTCTCCACATCGCAGCCAAAAACATCCTCTGCCGTAAACTGCTTTCTCTTGTTGCACTCCGGCGCGTGGCACCAGGCGCTTAGACGTTCTATGTTAATGTCCGCCGAATAGATGAAATTCGTTGTGCATGTTTTCCTGTAAAGCGTCTCGACCGGCCCGCAAACAATCGCAATCCACTCGTTTTCCGGCAGCGAATCGTTTACTACTCGCGCCTTTACCGATTCCATTCCGTTGGTCACGATCATCAGCGCAACCACTAGATTAGTTATCACTGTCATTCCTGCACCTCGCTTTCCTGTTCCGGAGTTTCCAGCATTTCGAAGAAGAATCCCTGCTGCTGCTTCGGCTTCTTCGCCTTGGCCTTTGCCTTGGCTCGTTCTTTCTTCTTCAGCTCGCGAAGCTCCGCCTTTGCTTTCGTGCTGCCATGCGAAACACGTTCTTCAAGCCGCTCTTTCCTCGTCGTCGGCTTCTTCGACGCTTGCCGCGCCGGAGCCTTGGCGGAGGCGGCGTCCCAGTCCGCCGGCACGTCCTCGAACCAGTGCATGGCGATCGCGTAGATCGCAGAAGGGTCGATGTGTCCGGCACGGTTGCCGAGCGCCTTCCGAGCCACCGCCTCGATGAACTTCCAGCAGCCCTTGGCGTCCTTGCCCTCGGCCTTGCATCGGGCCTTCAGCTCGTCGGTCGCGTTCTTCCGGAAGTAATCCTCGACCGCCTTGATCGGATCCGTCGGATCGAGGTCCTTTACGTCCTTGATGAAGCACTGCACGGCCTCCTCCACGTAGTCGCGCTTCTTCGTTCCCGTTTCAGGCTTTTCCGTTTCCGGATCAGGCTTTTCCGTTCCCGTTCCGTCGTAGCCGGTCGCCTTGTCGATAGCCGCCTCGAGCACGGTGTTCGTTTCCGTCTCGCCCGGCCTGTTCGCGGCCTTCTCCTTTTCCGAGAAACCTTCGGCCTCCAATGGCACACCGTCACCATCCAATTCTACCTTTTCGCTCATACCTCAGCCCTCCTTTCTGTAGGGCATGATGACCGCAACCCAGGGCACGGTGCACGTCAGCTTGAACGGTGTCGAGTTCCCGCAGTCGGTGTGAAGTATAAATTCGTCGTCGTCGATCACCTCCAGCGCGTCTTTCATCAGGCGCGGGTTCACGCGAAACTCGCACTTCACGTTGTCCATGTCTTCGACAGGCATGTCCGTCTTGGCGGCCGTGATGTCGTTCCTCGCCTCGAACGTGGCCCTGCCGTTCACAATCGTGATCTTGACTCCGCTCGTCTCGTCGCTTGCGAGTGCCGCGCGGCCCATCGCCTCCAGGAACATCATGCGCTTCATGCGGATAAGGTGCGTGTCCCTGTTGTCCTCCGGCACTACCTTGTGCCAGTTGGGATAGGCTTCCGCAAGAACCTTCGCCGTCATGCCCCATTTGTCGCCGACGATCCGCACCGCCGAACCGTCGAACACCATGTACACGTCGCCCTCTGACATGCGCTCCAGAAGGCCGTAGAGGATCGAGACCGTCTTTGTCGGCAGGGTGATGTTCATCCCCAGCATGGCCTTGTCCGTCACGTCTATGCGCTCGACGTGCGCAAGCCGTCGTCCGTCGGTGGCCGTCATGCCGAGCTTTCCGTCCTTCAGGTCGATGTTCACGCCCTTGAGACTCTTGCGCGTCGCGTCCGTCGAGACGGCGAAGCGCACCTTCCGCAGCATTTCGCGGAAGAGAACCGCGTCGATGTGCAGGGCCGCTTTCGCCTCGTCCTTCGGGCCGGCCATCATGGGGAAGTCGATCGCCTCGCCCGCCGCGAGCTTGAACACAACCCCGCCTCCCTTCATCCTGACCTTCTTCCCGAAGTCGTCGTCGATTTCCACCTTGCCCTCTGGCATCGCGCCGACGAACGACACGAACGCCGTGCCGGGCACGGTCACCGTTCCCGTGTTTTCGATCTCGCCCTCCTCCAGCCGCCATTCGACCTGGACGTCGCCGTTCGATCCAGTCGCCGACATGCATCCGCTCGCGTCCAGCCTGATCTTGCTGAACGCGCTAAGGCCGTCTTTCGAGACAAGCCCCTTGACTGCTTGGGCCGCTTCAGCGAGCTGCGCCCTCGTTATCGTAGTTTTCATTTTTATCACCTTTTTTCCTTTCCGATCTTTATAGCGAGGCTCCTGCGCGAAAGCCGTCCTTGTTCTGGTAGTCGCGCCCGATCTTTAGCACTTCTTCAACATTACGGCAGAGTTCAAATTTTGTATCTATTTCAGACATACCCATATCTCCACCCATACTTCAGCCACTCACCAAATGACATTTCGCAGTCGCACTCCAGCCACCGCGCATACCGTGCCGACGAGCGTTTGAAGCTCGACAGGCTTCTGCGCGGCTTCCCCTTTGCCACTCTGGCGGCGTTGCGCTTCTCGCGCCTTGCGACTTCGCGCGCCTCCGCCCGTTTACGCCATTCCGCCTCGGTCTGCTTGTTCACCCAGCATCCGCCCTCGCCGCGATACCATACGTCCGCGTCGTATTGTTCGCCCGTGTACTTGTCGATTTGCATGTTCATCCCTTCGCCTCTCTTTCGACTGTTTCATGCGCCAATCGCAACGCAACGAGCCACAGCATCACCCGTGGGGACACGCGCTTGCCGCAGTCGTAAAACCATTCCAAATAGTCGTGGTCGATCTTCTCTTCAAGGTCGCGTTTCGCATCGGAGGACAGCGTAATGCCTCTCACGTCATCAACCTCTACGCCGTCATTCCACATGCCCATGTGTTCTTCAAGAAACTCATCGGCGGTGTCTATGCCGTACTCCTTGCAATGCTCCTTGAAGTCCTGTATGAACAGGTCGGAATCCCAGCAGTATCTATCGCTGGAGGCGCGTACCTTTTCAAGGAAATATCCCCAGTTTACGCTGATCGCCCCGCTTTCGTCGCGGCGCGTGAAACACTTCGCCATGCCCTGTAGCGTCGCCCTGCATGTCGGATATACAACGGCTTCGCCAAGGTCGCCCGTGATATAAACCCTGTCGTAGCGTTCGTGATCGAACACAATGCGCATGGAATAGCAAACCGTATCAGGGTTGCGGAAGTCGAGAACGTCTATGCCGTTCAAACCGACCCTGAACTTCGTTTCGTGTTTGCTGAATGCCTTTACGGCATCCGCAATTTCTTTTTCTTCGTATTCTTTGTAGTTCATTTTTGTTGCCCTTTCTCAAGTCCTCACAGCGATGCTCCTGCGTGGAAGTCGTCCGCGTCCTCAGCTGGCCGCGCCCGTTTTTTTTCTGGCGGTTCCTTCTTCCAGTCTCCGCCCCAGAGCCAGTTCTTGAGCTGCGGCGCATACCGCCCCCCTTCCGCATCCCACACGCCGCTTTCGATCCACCTCCTGTGCGACGCCTCGATCTCACCCAGCAGATGCTCCGCGCCGTTCTCGCCGCCGCCGTTTTTTTTCAGGTACCTCACCAGCGACCTCGGAAACGAATCCGTTCCCGCCGGGTTCGGATGCCGCGCCTCCATCCTCGCCGCCACCTCCGCGACCGTCACCTCCTCGTCCGGCTCCGCATCCTCCCTGTCCGGCACGTCCTCCCCCTCGCCTTCCGGCTGCTGGATCCCCAGCATCGCCTCCACATCAACCTCTGGAGGAAACCTTAAATTCCCCTTTGGGGATATAGGGGTATATATATTCTTTCCTTCTTTCCTTCCTTCTTTCAGCACGATTCCGTTTTTGTCCGCGTCCGTCACGGTTCTGTCACGGTTCTGTCCGGCTTCTGTCACGGTTTTGTCACGGTTCTGTCCGCACGCGTCACGCGGACAAGGGGTTTTTTCCATCTTGTTCCGGTGCCTGCGCTGTCTCTCTGCATCGTTCGCACGCCGTTCTTTCTCGTTTTCATCGAACTTCAGGGCCGCAACCGCTATGGATTGCACAACTGCGTCAAGAATTCCTGTCGGATCTTTGACCGCAAGCGCCCCCATTTCGCCTATTGCGACCCGAAATGCGGCTCCAAGCACCGCATCCATCGTCTTGTTCGGGAGCCTTTTCAGCGTCTCGATATGCTCCTCCCGTATCAGCACACCCCTTGCAACCGGTCTTCCCATCTCTCTTTTCCTCCACTTGAAACCTCTAATAATTCTCCCTGTTGAGCGCAGGGTCGAACGCCAGCCCGCCGCCGATCAGCCGACAGTCCAGCTCGTCTCCGGCCCGGAGATACCAGGCGTTGCGGATTCCGCGTACCGTCACGCACGTCCCGTCCGCCACGCGCCTCCCCCGCACCACATCCCCGTTCAGGACGCGTCCTGCCACGCGCACCGTCACGATCCCGTCTCTTGGCTCCACCGGCTTCAGGTGGCTCAGGTCGGCGTACCGGTTCCAGCTGCGGATCCACGCGGCTGTCATGCCGGCTTGCGCGCCCGCCACGTCCCAGTCGATTCCGCGACGCTCCTCCGTGCGCCGCTTCACGAGTTCGCGGCGACGCAGCCCCAGCAGCGCGCACACGTCCGTATCGTCGAAGATTATAGACCCTCTCTCCGGTCTGTCACTGCTGTGGTTCGTCTCCTCCGCAGTCTTGAGGTGCGCGCAGTCCAGTGGTGCCGTTTTTTCTACTTCCGGCATTCGAGCCCTGCTTTGTCCCTGCCCTGGCGCATCCGGGCATCCCGCTTTCTTTTCTAAGGCACGGCGAGCGGCCTCCGCGTCTCTTCCTGTCTCTTTTTTCGTGCCTGGGCCGACAGGAGACTCCCAGTGCCTTCTTCTGAAGAATGTTAGCGCCATCTTTTTTTCCTCTTCTCTTTGCTCGCTTTTTTCAATGCTCGACTCTTTTTTCCTCTTCCGATCCTTCAACCGCAAAGCTGAATTCAAGTTGCCTCCACTCTCCTCGAATGAATTTTATTTCTGCCGGGGGCCGTTCTTGGGGGTGCCCTCCCCCCCCCCGCCTATCGCCATCCTCTGCGCGATCCTCTGCCGTTCTCTGGCCATGCGCTGCATGTTTTCTGTTCGTTGTTTTGCTACCATTTTGGCAACCTTTCATTATTCCTGTGTAATTTGATGCGTGTTTAGTTCAGTTGAATTGAATAATCTGCTTTCATTGCCCAGATGCACCGGCATTATCCTCGGCTGATTCGGCGCATTTGTCTTGGCATTCGTCGCGGCTTGAACAGGTTGCGGGCGCCGCGTTTTCATTGCCTGATTGCGGCGCGGGAATTTTTTCCCGCCCGAACCCATCATCGGACCATTCCGCGATTGCGTCTACATATTCGTTTTCGTCCGTGTTTCTATTCGTGCTGGTGCTTGGCGGTACGCTGTCGTTCGACATTTCATCCAGTATTTTGAGTATTGAAGCGATCTCTTTCGCTGAAGTTTTCAACATGGCGTTTTTGTCAAAAAAGCGCGCGCGCAGCGCTTCTCGTCCCATTCGCTTCAGCTGCTCTATCTCCGCATTCGCTTCTTCTTTCAGCTTCTGCACGCGCTCTGGGTGCATCCGTAGTTCTCTTACCTCGATCGCCGACAACGTGTTTGGCGACATGTGCAGCCATCTGCATATCGTTCTTCTCGACATGTTTTCGGCAAAAAGAAGCCGCGCGGCGAGTTCGTAGCGCTTCGGATCGTATGCCGCCACTCGTTCTGCCGTGTACACCGGCATTTTATCTATTTCAGTTTCCGAGGCGGCTGTCGCTTCCATCTTCGCTACCGCATCTTCAAGTCCAGGCAGTGTCGGCGTTTCACTCATCCGAGAAGGACCTCCTTTTCCAGTCTGTGCATGAATTCAGCGAATGACAGAACATATATCCCCTTTCGCGACCCGCGTCTGAACCATGGCAGTCCAGTTCTCCCGTTGCTCGCCTGGTATTTGTTGCAGGCCGACTCGATGAAATCATTTGAGAGACCGCTCGCCTTTGCCAGCTGATGCACCGAATAGACTTGCGTCAGATTCACTTTGGGGAGTGACGTCACGCCGTTTTCGCGCAAGTCCTCTATTTCGTTCTTCTCATCCATCATTTACCTCCAGAATGTTCCGAGCGCCGTTCCGAACATCTTTGCGAGCGGAAAACCTATCGCGATTCCGCACGCGATGATTGACACCGGCTTGACGAACTCCTTCCACGCCGAATGGATCAGCGCGCTTGCACCTTCCGCCACGCACCGTGTTGCATGGTAGTAGGGATGTTTCGCTATGCTGTAGTTCTTCATTGCATCTCCTTTCCGCTTAAATCACTCCCGTAGAGTGCAGTGCGCTCCTGATCACGTCTGGCGTCGAGACTCCATTGGCCGCCGCGAACGCCTTGATCTTCTGCGCTTCGCTTTCCGTCGTCCTGTAGGCCAGCACTTTCGACAGCGGCTCTCGCATCCGCTTCTCGATCTGCATCTCCGCTTTGGCGTCTTCTGCATCTTCAGCCATCATTCCTCTCCTTTCTTCCGCACTCTCATTTTGCCTTGCTACTCGCTTGACTTTTCTTCTGTTTTTGGTTATCTTGTTTTCGCTCTGTTGTACAGAACGGCGCGTAAGATACCACAAAGCGACAACCGTGTCAATCGGAAAGGATTAAAATTTTTATGGATGTCTTTATTGACAGAATGAATGAGCTTAAAGGCTCAATGAATGTTTCGGCCTTTGCTCGTAGGGCTAACATACCTCAACCTTCAATGGATAAATATCTTAAGGGGCGTTTGCCCTCCATTGAAATTCTCGAGTCCTTATGTTGTCGCTTTGGAGTATCCGCCGATTGGCTTCTCGGCCTCTCCGACGATCGGCGCGGCGGCACTCCGGCCGGAGTCGATGCCGCAACGTCCGAACTCAAGCAGAAAATCCACGACCTTGAAGTCGAGAACGCCGCCCTGCAGAAAGCTCTTTCGCTCATCGGGGGGCGTCATGTACCCGCTGCCAAAACTGGTGGCGCTTCTGCCATCAAAATTGCGTGAGGTCTTATGTCTGATGACAGCAACCTTATTGAAATGAATTGCCCGAAGTGCAATCAGCCGATTGCATTTCTTTCTAAGGATGCTGGTCAAAAAGGTAAATGCCCGGATTGTGGTGCCCGTTTTATTATCCCAGCTCGTAATTCTCAATCACAGGTCATTCCGAAAATTGATACTTCTGATCTGCCTCCTTCTAAACCTAAACCAATCTCCTTTCTGCTTCCTTGTTCTGATCGATCTTCTCTTGATAATCCTCTTGATATCTTTTGTCCCAGATGCCATAAGCTCTTGACCTTTAGTTATGACGATTTGTGGAATAAAGGAACATGCCCTGATTGTGGTTCTTATTTCACTATCACTGAACCCGATCATGTTGCTCAGTATCTTGCTGATGTTAAATCTGGTGTAGTTCGTTCTGATGTTTCCGATTCTTCATGTGTACGTTCTTACCCTTCAGTACATTATAAATCTATGTGTCTAAGTCCTAATCCCGCTTTTCTTCGCTCTTCTCCTTTTCGTTCGTTCTTTGCCGCCTTTTCTGATGTTATTGGCCCTTTCTTATTTTCCGCTGTCTTTCTTACTCTCCTTATTTATAATTTTTTGGATTCCTGTAATGATGATCAACTTCATGGTTCTCGATTAACCGGCTCATCTCTTATTTGTATATCATTCCTCTGCACATTTACATTTGCATCTATTGCCACTTTCTTTCTTTTGATATTTTCTACCTTTTTTAATTCTCGCCCTTCTGTTTCTCCTGCTCAATCTCTTATGGCCTTTCTGCTTTCCCTGCTTTTCTTGATTGGTTCCCTTTTCCTGAAATTCAGCCTTTAAGTCGTTTGCATTTCGTATCACTCTCTAATTTCTATCCTTCTCGTTACCTTATTTTCGACCACTTGACCGGCAAATGTCACGCCCCGGAGCTCTGATAAAATCCTGATTAAAAATTCTGTAAAATCTTTATAGATTTTCCATATAATTTTCCACTCCCTATATTGCTTTCAATGGAGTAATGGTGTATAATACTGCCATTTTTCAAGAAACAAATGGAGTTGCGTCATGGATGATTTTGAAAAATTGATTAGAGATTTTCCACACATTTGTTTTAGAAAGCGGTGGGAGATTTCTTCTGATATGCACTATCTGCTTGGTGCCTGTGATGCCATTGTGAAGGCATTGCGTTACCTTCCGCTTTCGCCTCAAATCCGGCAGCACATGATGGAGGTCTCTCTCATAAAGGGTGCGATGGCTACTACTGCCATTGAAGGTAACACTTTATCTGAGGAGGAGGTTCGCGCTATTCAGGCTGGGAATGCCAACATTCCTCAAAGCCGGAAGTATCAGGAACAAGAAGTCCGCAACGTCCTTGATGCTCTCAATGCCATCTATGATGATGTTGTCAAGGCGCATAAGATATCTCCTGTCACGCCCGATCTCATTAGGGCTTTCAATTCATACGTCGGCAAGAATCTTGGCGATTCGTTTCAATCTGTCCCTGGCATGTTTCGGTCTTGTGAAGTTGTTGTCGGCACTTACCGCGCACCTGATCATCGTGCTGTTCCTCGCCTTGTCTCTTCGATGTGTGACTGGCTTCGAAACGAGTTTGCCTATTCTCCTGAACAGCGTCCGGATTTTAGGAATGGCATCATAGAAGCCATTGTCGCTCATGTGTATCTCGTGTGGATACATCCTTTCTGTGACGGCAATGGGCGCTCTGCGCGTCTCCTTGAGTTTTATCTGCTTTTGCGTAGCGGCATCCCCAACACCTGCGCCCATATTCTTTCCAACCATTATAACAACACTCGGTCTGAATATTATCGCCATCTTTCGGCTGCAGGTCGAACAGGCGATCTTACCGATTTCATCCAGTACGCGATCATTGGCCTTCATGATGGCCTTCTTGATGTTCTTTCGCAGGCTCAACTTCATCAGATCGAATCCTGCTGGCGCAATTATGTTTATGATACTCTTGGTGCTAAGCGTCTTACCCAGAATGTCCATGACAGGTACGCGAAATTGCTTACGCACTTGGACATATTCGCCTCTTACTCTCGAGAGCAACTTGCCAAATCTTCAGTGGAAGTGGCATCTGTTTATGGCGGTTCTGATCGTGGCATGATCCTTCGTGACATTAAGGCTCTTATTTCGTTTGGACTTCTTGAGGAGAACGAAGATTCCACTTATTCTGTCAGGACTAAAGAACTTGTTGACCGTCTTCCTAAGCAACGAACTTTCGACAGTTTAAAATCATAATCAAGTTCTCAATTTTTCACTAAGCGCTTTTAGCGACGCGACGTCGCAAACTTCCTCTAACGCCGCCCATTTCGGGCGGCGTTTCTGCTTATTTGCCTGTCATTTGCTCATCTTCTTTGCCTCTTTTACGCGCCGTTCTGTACAACAGAGCATTTATCTCATTTTTCCGGATAGATAATGAACTTTCATGTGGCAACCTTGGCAACCGTTGCCAAAAATCAGATGACGAAAATGCCGGGCTTTTTTGCCCGGCTTATATCGTGATTCTGGATTCTCCCGCCTTTTTATCCGCTCCTACAGCAGCTCCGCGATATCCACTCCGTCCTGCTCGATGGCCTGACTCGGATCGGCGTAGTAGTACGTGACGGTTTTCAGATCGTCTCCAGATATCGCGCTTGCCATAGCCGGTCCTCTGCTTTGGTAGATGTGGTCTATGCAGATCTTGCGCAGCTCGTAGCTTGCCTTCTGCGCTTCCGGAAATATCTTGCGCAGTTCTTTGTTGATGCGCTGATAGGTCATGTGCCCGAACGGAATGAGTTTTTTGCTCTCACCCTCACCCTTGATGCGCCACCATCCGATTCCGCCCCTGCGGCTTCTGTACGCCTCGCCTTCCTTGAAGTCGAGATTCGCCGCTTCCTCCATTGTGCGCTCCGTCGCCGACTTGATTGACTTCCTCGCTTCTTCAATGCGCTCCCAGAGCGTCGGTGCCACTGGCCATGCTACGCTCCGCCCCGAACTCGTCGAGGTCTTGTGCGGCGTGTAGCACAGCACCATGCGCTCCACCGTCGCGCCCTCTTTCGTCTTGATCGTTCGCTTCTGGAAGATGTCTGGCGCCGCCTTCTCCGCATCTCCATTGCGCATGGCGAACTGCAGCATCATTGTCGCCGCGAGCCACAACCTTTTATCCGGCGATTTCCACAGTTCCTCATACCATGCCCCCACCTGATCCAGCTGCTCCTTCGTTGGTCGTGCATAGCGTTGCGGTTTCATGTTCCGCTTCGCCGGCAGCACGAACTGCGGCGGCTTGAACCCTTCCCGGCGGTAATACGGTCCCGCCCAGCGCGCCGATGCCGTCTGCATCGCTGCGGCATACGTCCAGGCCGTCGTCCTTGCCCTTCCGTTCTTTATGAGTTTCGTGATCGTCACGTCGAACAGATCCGTCGTGAGCTTCGAGCAGCGATCCGTCTCCGCCAAACCCGCTGCGCAGATAAACTGCGTCACCGCCTTGAGCGTGTTTGTCACCGTCGTCTCGGACGGCTTTCCGCTTTTCACCCTCTCAAGCTCTGCCGCCTTCGGATACTCCTTCATCAGATCGGCGAAAGTCATTTCCTTCAGACCTTCCCGCTTCTCGATATACGCCTGGTTGATCCGGCTTGCCGACCAGTTCGCCGCCTCCTGCTTCAGCGCCTTTGTCGGACGTCCCTTCGCATCAAGCGCCATCGCGCCTTGTACTGTCGCCTTCTTGATGATGCGCTTTCCGTTGAACATCCTGCGGAAATAGACGATGCCAGGATTCCTCTCGCTGCGCCCAACGAGATAGACGCCCGGCATGACCGCCTCGAACTTCTTTGCCATGTTGCCCCCTTCAATCTTTCTATCATCCGGCACCGCCTTTGGCCGACTGCCATTTTCGGTAGCCAAATTGAACCCGAAACCATGTCAAACCATGTTAAACAAGGTTTCCCCACTGGCAACTAATATACCACATCGACCCCATAAAAACAAGGGGAAAACCGAAGTTTTCCCCTTGTTTTCCATAACTGTAGTTTTACTCATCCAATTGAGCTACAGTCGCTATTATAACCCTTGTTTTTGTAGGCCTTTTTGAGCGGTTGGCAATCTGTATGCCAATTTCGCTTTTCAACCCGCCAATTTCTTGGGTTCAGATGCGTAAGATACCACATCGCCGTTTTCGCGTCAAGTGTCAAAACGGACATTCTCCTTCCGTCGCCTTTCGGATTACATATTCCCTTATATCAAAAAACTTATCGTACAGTTTTGCAACCGCTTCCATGATTTTTGCCAGCGGTTTCCAGAACAAACATTTCACCATTACTCAACCTCCCATCCGATGCCTGATAGGTATCGTTCCATGCCTACACGCTCCCGCTCGCTCACCGTTTTGTTGAACACATCCAGTATCGGCACATTCTCTCTCCCCATCTTCTTGGCCGCCGCTTTGAGTTTTCTGACCAGTGCCTGTTCGATCAGCGCCCGATCCATCTCGTCCCATCCGTTCTCTGCTACCGCCTCGTCCAGCACCTTCGAGTAGTCCACCGCCACGTCCATATCCTTCAGCTGCATCCTGAGGCACTTCATCGCCACCACGTCCCTTGCCGCCTTTTCCCCCGCCTGCAGCTTCTCGAGCCTTCTGGCGATCCTGGCGTCGCCGTCGCAGTTCATGTAGAACATTCCGCTCAGCATCGAACTCGCCATCGGCACGTAGTGCAGCGCGCGGAATATCGTCCTGCCGCCCACCGGCATCTCCGCCGCATCCTTCGGATCCGCCATTCCCATCACCCACTTCCCCTCGTCCGGCACGTCCCCCGCGTCCTCGTCCCATGTCGTCGCCGGCACCACGACCTGACCACCCACGTCGTTCCATGCCTGCTTCATCGTCTCGACGAAGAAGTCCTTCGCCTGGCTCCAGCTTCCGAACCTGTTCTCCCACACGGCCTGCCCGTAGGTGTTCCTTTTCGTGAACGTGTTGTACGGGTTCTGCAGCCAGGCATAGAGCGTATCCTTGCCCAGGTTCCAGATCATGCTGCCCCTGTAGATGTCCGGCGCGAGTCCGCTGTCCATCAACGTCGCGACGCCCGCCTCCACCGGCGTGTACGCGCCGTCGATCGGATCGTGCAGCCCCGCCCGTTTTGCGGCGTCGCCCTTCAGCAGGTACCGCGCCACGGTGTCCGTGAGCGGCATGATCATCCGGTCCTCGTCGCCCCTCGGCATGTTGATCCCGAACGAGCACCACTTCCCATAGAGTCCGAGCGGCACGATGTCGTAGTTCCTGAGCCGGTAGTCGCTGATGCACGCCCGCGCGCGCGCCATCCTCTTCCCGAAGCTCTCGAACCCGTCTATCGCCTTCTGCGCCTCCTCGTCGTCCCCGAACATCCTCCGCGCGATCGCCGCCACGAGCGCGTAACCTCCCGCGCCCCACAGCGCGATCTCGGCCATGCGCCCCGCGATCCGGTGCGACGCCTTTCCCCACCACGCCTTCGGATCGGTCTTCATGCTCTCGACCGTGCGCCACGCGCCCTTCATCCCCACGTTCGCGAACGGCCCGAACGGTATCGCCTCCAGCACGTTCATCCACCGTCCGCGCATCTCGTATCGCGGGCTCCCGGCCATCGTCGCGGTCAGGTAGTCCACCTCCTTCTGCGAGTACCTGAACTCCCTGCCGTCCGCCGCCGCGTTGTTCCGCGCGCGCGCGGCCGCCAGCTCCGCGACGATCTTGATCCGCGCCTCCTCGAACGTGTTGAACCGCCTCACCGTGTCCGCCAGATCCTTCGCCGCCCGCGCCGCGCGCCGCAGCCCCTCGAACCTCTCGCCCGTGAAGTTCGTGCGCATGTCCAACGCCGCGAACACCGCGTCCAGGTCCGCCCGGTCCGCCTGCCCCGTCATCATGCGCCACTGCCCGGCGAAGATCGGCTTCCTCATCATGTCCCGCGCCTTCGCGATCTCCTCCATGATCGCCTGCGCCGCCGCCAGATCCCCGTCCGCCGCCGCCGCGTCCGCCCTCTCTGCAAGGCTCCGTATCGCCTTCGGATCGAACATCAGCTTCGCGATCCGCGTCGCCTCGCCCATCCAGTACATCGTCGTGTTCTCGCCCCATACGAGACTCATCGCCCGGTTCCTCACCACGCTGTCCGGCAGCCGCACCACCGCGCGCTCCATCAGGTGCTCCGCGAGCTTCGCCACCGGCCCCAGCCCAAAGTACCGGCTCGCCGTCTGCAGCTTCGACTCCCTCATCCACGGTATGTTGTTCTCCACCGCCTGCCGGTTCCGGAACATGTTCCGCCACGCGAACCTCGGCGAGTACTGCGTCAGCACCGCGCTCACCATCCTGTTCGCCTTCACGAGCCCCGCCACGTCCCCCTCGCCCATCGACTTGAAACCCTCCGCCGCCACCTTCGGCATGATCAGCAGCTTCCTCTCCCCGTTCCGCATGAACGCCACGCTCCCGTACCGCTTCGACCCCTCGAGCGCCCGCCCCAGGTTCGCGTCGCTCACCTCCTTGAACCCCTCCATCTTCAGCTCGCTCGCCATGTCCGCGATCTGCGTCACCAGCGCGTTCCTCCGCGCGAACTGCAGGATGTGCATGTCGTGCATCATCGTGTACGCGAGCGGATCGCCCGTCGCCTTGAAGCTCCCCTCCAGCGGCTTCGCGAACACGCTCCCGTCGCTCCCCCCGTGGCGCACACGGTGCATCTCCACCATCAGCTCGATGTCCCCCAGCACATCCACCTGCCCCGGATTCTTCCTGAGCCATTCCTCCCGCGCCGCCTTGTACTCCTTCACCTGCTGCGCCGAAAGGATCCTCTCGCTCCGCACGTAGTCCGCGTTCCGCTTCCACGCCTCCACCAGCGCCGGACCGAACGCCGCCGCCACGTCCGGGTTCTCGAGGATCGCCCTGCGCCTCTCCTCGCCGAACCTCCGCTGCGCGCTCTCCAGCTTCGCGAAGTCCGCCTCCCCCAGCCTTGACCTCATCCCCTCGATCACCTTGTTCGCCTCCTGCGGCGACATGCCGAACGAGTCCGCCCGCCCCTGGAGCGCGATGCACCACTTCGCCTTCATGTACGTCCGCAGGTCCTCCAGCTCCACGCCGTCCCGCGCGATGTCCCCCATCACCCGGTTCGCCACGTTGAGCGCGTACTCGCGCTCCATGCCGCCGCCGCGCTGCTTCTTGAGAACGCCCATCTTCAGGTCGATCAGCTGGTCCTTCGCGTCCTTCCTCACCGCCTCCAGGTTCGCTTCCGCCCGCGCGATCTCAGCCTTTGGCGTCAGCGCCTTTACTCTTGCAAGATCTTCCTCCGCCGTCCTGATTAAATCTCTGAAACCACTTCTCTTCGCTTCCCTCAGCGCTTCTTCCGCTTCTGCAACACTTCTCTCGTAGGCGCCATTCTTCTTCCCCTTCTTCGCGACCTTCACCGCCCGCTTCGCCGCCGCCACCCGCTCCTGCAGCGCGTCGTCGATGATGCTCACCGCCGGCCCCTCCTTCGAGTGCAGGTTAAGTATCATCCGCCGCTTCGCAGCCCTGAATTTCCCCTTGTAGTTGTCCCATGAGAACATCCCCTTGTAAGGTTTGTTCCAGTCCCAACTTCCAAAAGGCCTGTCGATCTCCCTCTCCAGCGCACGCAGCTCCACCTGCGCCTCGTGCGTCCACTGCTCGCGGATCTTCGCCATCACCTCCGTCGGCGCGTCGGCGTTCGCGATCCGCGCGTACGCATTCGCCAGCGCTTCGTTCGCGCCCATCGCATCCACGATCCGCCTGAACGCCGCCGGCGCCCGCTCCCTCAGCGTCTCCGGCGCCGCCAGGAACATCCCGAACAGCTCCCCGGCCAGACCCTTCGCGTCCTTCGCGAGCGCCGTCTTCGCGCGCGCCTCCTCCGCTTCCGCCGCCTTCAGCCCTTCCTCCCCCTTCTCACGCGCGATCCCTTCGTACTCCTCTACGCCCTTCACGTCCCCGCGCCACCATGCCGCCGCATCGACAGCCTGCTTGAGCGCGCTTCCGATGAGTTTCGGATCCTCCACGTCGCCGCCGGCTTCATCCAGCTGCTTCCTCAGCTCCTTCACGATCCCCTCGCCCACCGTCCTGAGATCCTTCAGCGCCGCCGCGCCCTCCTTCCCCGCCGCCGTGCGCAGCTTCTCGCTCATCGGCATCTCCATGACGAGCCGGCCGATCTCGTGCGCGAGCGCGTTCGTCGCCACGCGGTTCCCGCCCGGCTCCAGACCTTTCGACCGCCGGTCCGCCAGTGTGCCCAGCCTGTCCTCGAGACGCATCTCGCTCAGCTGCCGCTCCGCCTCGCACTCCTTCTTCGAGTGCTTCATGTTCCAGATGGGATCCTCGTTGCGGAACATCCCCTCCTTCTTCATCTCCTCCTTTTTCTGCGCACGGTCCGTCTCGTCGATGATCCCGAACGCCTCCGGATTCAGCTCCACGTCGCTCCCCTTCGTGAGACGGCTCACCCACGCCGCGCCCTTCTGCTTCGCCTCGATGAGCACCTCCGGCAGCTTCGGGTTGCTCCTGAGCGCGCGGTACAGCCCCACGAGCCCGCTCATCGGCAGCGCCACCGGATTCGCCACGCTCCTGTCGTCGCTCGGCGCGACCCGCTGCGCCGCCAGCAGCTCCGCGCCCGCCGCCGCGCCAGGCTCGCTCGCCTCGCCCGCTTCGCCGCCCGCCGCCGCCACGCGCACGCGCCCCTCGCGCACCGCCTTCAGCGCGCGCTCCGTCCGCTCGATCTCCTCCTCCGCCGTCCTTCTCTGCGGCCTGATCTCCGCACCCCCTTGCGCCGCTTCCCCGCCTGTGCTATAATCCGCGCCATCTTGATTTCGGTGGAGAGCGTGCCCTTCCGCAGTCCGATCCGAAATCACCTCCTTGAGGGTGGCGGTATCGCCGGGGAGGAATCCTCTATCCTGCATTCCCGTGATGTAGCGCAGATCCACGCGCAGGTTTCCGTCTGCATCCGGCTCCGTCACGAGATACGCGTAGCGACTCTTCGTTTTGCTTTCCGCTTTTTTCGTCTGCTTGTAGAAGATGATTCGGCCTTCCTGTGCCTTCACCTTGTCAGCCTTGATGATCGCTTCGATGTTTGGCAGCACGATGTCTATGCTTCTTCCGTCGAAAGAGCGATACCTCGCTTCACCGCTTCCGCGCGTGTGCGTTATCAGATGAAGCGCATATTCACCCCATGCCGCCGCCTCGTCGCCGCCGTATGCCTCCACCGTTCTCGCATCTGGCTGGAAGTACAGCACCCCTCCCGTCGGCAGTTTGTACTCCTTATTCGCGTACTTGTCGTACACCTTCCTCGCTTCTGTTGCAAGCCTCCGCGCATCCTTTTCCGATTCCCTGTACTGGATTGCACCATCGCTGCGCTTCAGGCTTCCGCTTACAAGTCCTTCTATGCGTTCTCCTACCTTCTTGCCTTCCGGCCTCTCCTCCGGCTTCAGTTTCCTCTGGTAGCGGATGTCCTGCTTCCAGTCATTGAAGCGTTTCGAGAGCGGAATCAGATTGCCCGCGTCGTCGTAGGTCGGGCCGAGCAGCTTGCGGTTCGCCAGCGTGTTCTTGTACACGCTTCCCTTGCCGTCGTCAAATCCCCATTCCGCGATGTCGTTGCCGTCCCACCAGACGTCCTCGACCGAGACTTCCTGCTCGATGATGCGCGACTTCTCCCAACCGTGGATCCTCGCGTTCTCCTCCGCGTAGGCGCGGCTCGGCGTGATCCAGTCGCCGTTCCGGAACTGCCCCTCCTTCACGTCGGCCGGGACGCTGCGATACATCGTTATCGTGTCCTTGCCGTCTTCGAGAACGCCGCGAATGTTCCGTATCGCCTCCTGGCGTTTCGTGTCGGCGTTTCTTTCCGAGCGTGGATCGAACACGATGAACTGAAGATTGTTTACGTCTATCCCGTCGCGGAAGTCGCCGAGCGTCGTAGTATCCTCCATTTCTCCGTTCTTCGTCGCCTCGATGCGCTCCGCCTTGGTCTCGAAGTAGGCGTTTCGGCTCGGTGCCGGGCCGTTGAACGCGCTCGTCCCCTGGTAGCCGGAGTCGTCTGAGTAGCCCATGCGCTCGTAAACTTCGCGCTCCATGCGCCGCACGGTCTCCATGTCGCCGCGCTTCACAGCCTCCTCATACGCGGCATCCTCTTCCGGCGTCACTTTTCTCTCTTTCGCCTGCTTTGCGCCGCCCCCTTGCGCCGCTTCCCCGCCTGTGCTATAATCCGCGCCCATTGAAGCACCGATTCCTCCGTGGGCAGTCGAACCCCTTAGTAGCGGGTGGCCCACAGATGCGTTCTGCGCATTTGCTGCGGAAAGGGTCGGTGTTCCAATTTCCGTCAGGTCATAGACGATTCGTTCTCCGTTCTTCTCCGCTACAATCAGTTCGCACGGGTAGATTTCGTGCGCACCGTCTTCCCTCTCAACTGCGAACCGTGTCTTTGCCCTATAGAACGTCGCTCCCTTCTTCCATTCCGCATTCAGGTGCTTCGGCATCTCTTTTGCGCCGAGCTGCGATGTTGCGATGATGTCGTCCGTCACGCTCATCCCCGCGACCGTTCCGCGCCACAGCCTCTTCGCCGCCTTCCCTCCTTCAGTCCTGTTTCCTCGAGCATGCTCCGAGTTTATCAGATGCTCCACGCTTGCCTGCGAGATTCTCGTCAGCTTCGATTCGCCTATCTGCGCCGCCGATTTCCCCACGAGCGGCGCCAGCGCTCCCAGCACCTTGTCCGGATCGCGCGCCTCCCTCAGCGAAAGCGGATATCCCTCCACCACCGCCGTCTCCTTGCCGCCTATCAGCTTCCTCGCGTATCTCACCTCCCCGCTCTGCCCCTCTGCGCCCTTTGCGTTCTTTGCGGCTTCGCCGCCTCCAAGCCGCTTCCCTTCGATCATCCGGTCCGCGAGCCACGCCATGCCCTTCTCCGGCGTCATCCCCTCCAGCGCCTTCAGGTCGATTCCGTCCTGATTCGCGGCCTCCGCGCCGCGTAATCCTCTCACCATGCCCCGCCACGCCTCGGCGATCATGTCCTTGAGGCCCTGCCACCAGCTCTTCGCCTCCGGGCTGCGCTCCAGCATCTCGCCGAACTTCTCGCCCATCTCCTTCTCGAACCGCCCGGCCCCGATTTCGTCTAAGAGCGCGTCCGGGTTCTTCGCGAAGTCCGGGTACGCCGCCTCGATCTTCGCGCGCAGCTCCGGCGGACAGCTCTGCGCGTACGCGTTCATCTTCTCCAGCAGCTCCGGCGAGTTCCGCTCCGCCCACTGCCGCGTCGCGTGCCACCCCAGCTCGTGCGCCACCGTCTTCGCGTCCGCGTTCCCGAAGAGCACCACCTCGTTCCGCCCCCGGTCCCAGTAGCCGCACACCTGCCCTTCCGCGTCCTTCAGCGTCCGCGCGTCCGCGCCCTTCCCGACGGCCCCCTCCGCCGCCGCGCGCCGCTCCTCCGCCGTCCCGCGCCGCACAAGGATCCCAGCCTCCTCGCCGAAGAGCGTATCCGCCATGCCCTGGCCGCTCGCCACCATCTCGTCCGCGCGCTGCTCTTTCAACCGCTCCGTCCGCTCCTCAAGCGCCCGCTGCAGTTCCGCTCCCTGCTGATCGTTTTTGAAATCCGGCACCTCACCTTCCTTGTGCTCCGCCACCCACCTTTCCGCCAGCTCCGCGCGCTTCTTGTACTCCTCCGTCTCCATCTCCGCGCGCCGCTCCGCCATCTCCCCGTCGCGCTTCAGCTCGAACGCCAGGCGCCGCACCTCGCGCATCGGCATGTCCGGCGGCAGACCCGCCGCGTCTAATTGCGCCTTCGTCAGCGTGCCGCCCTCGCGCGCCACGCCCTCCACCACGCCCATCGCGTCCGCGTTCTGCGCCGCCATGAACGCGCGCCCCTTCGGCGTCGCGATGAGCTGCCGAACCGCCGCCGCCGTCTGCTCGCGCGCCTCCTTCATCGAGAGCGCAAGCTCGCCCCCGCCCATCACGCCCTCCATCAGCGCGCCCTCGCCGGCTCCGTGCAGCCCAGCCTTCAGCCCCACCGCCAGACGGTCCCAGACGTCCTTCTCCCACTCCGGCTTCAGCTCGACGTCAGGATCTCTCCCTTCCGCCGCCGCCTTCGCCTGCTCCGCCTCCCACGCGTCGATCTGCCCCTTCGCCGCCGCCAGCTCCTCGTCGCTCATCTCCTCCACCGGCTTCACGCTCTCGTCCGCGTACTGCTTCACCACCGACGACAGGAAGTCCTGCGCCCCCATTATCCCGCCCGCCTTCACCGCCCCTTTCGCCCGGTTCACCAGGATCTCGCTCACGCTCCCGTTCCGCACCGCCTTCACCAGGCTCTCGAAACCCTTGATCCCCTTTCCGATCCCCTCCTTCGTCAGCCGATCCGCCATCGGACCCTGCATCTCCGGGATCTTCAGCATCCGGTTAAGGCTCTTGTTCGCGAACAGCTTGAACCCCAGGAAGTTTATCGCCCCGTCCGTGGCCGCCTCCGCGAGCGCACGCCCTTCGCTCTGCCCGCTCGCCATCGCGCGGTCGTAAGTGTCAACCGCCGCCGAGTTCCCGAAGATGAACGGCAGCGCCGCGTTGTAAACCTTCGCCGCCTTCCCGATGAGACCCGGCGCCTTCGCCAGCGCCCCCGGCCCCATCATGCCCCCCAGCATCCCCGCGATCCCTGTGATCTTCGCCCCCGCGTCCCCGAGCTTCGTCCCCCAGTCCTCGTACCCGTGGTCCAGCGCCTCCGATCCCCACTCGTTCCATCCCTTCTCCGCTGCGTCCGCCAGACGGTGTATCCCGTCCCATCCCAGCATCCTCACCGGCGTCCCCACGAGCTTCGCCGCCCCGATGAGCGGATCCACGATGAGTCCCCCCACGCCCGCCTTCACCGCCCTTCCCGCGCCCTTCAGCGCTCCCGTCGCTGCGCCCTCGATCGCGCCCATCGCCGCCGCTCCGGCCACACTCCCCATCTCGAGGCGCTCCTCCGTCCCGTCGGCATGCTGCACCGTCGCCGCCGTCGGCGCTTTCTCCTCTCCGCGCACCTGGCGCTGCTTCTTCGCAAAGAACGCCTCGACTCTCCGCGCCTTCTCCTCCGGCGTCAGCTCCACCTCATCCACCTTCACCTCATTCTCCATCTTTCACTTCGCTCCTTTCAGTCGCTCGTTCAAATGTAAAGTGTAAAATGTAAAATGTAAAGTGCCTGGTGCTTGGTGCTTGGTGCAGAGTGCTTAGTGCGTGAGCTTCGCACAAGGCACCAGGCACCAGGCACCAGGCACCAGGCACCATTTTACATTTTACATTTTTCATTTTACATTCCCCTCACACTCCCATCCCTCTCTGCTGGTATGTGTTCCTGATCTGCTTCGACCGTGCATTCACCTCTCCCGTATCCACGCTCTCTCCTGCACGAATATTGAACTTCTCCACCTCTGACAGGCCGCCTTTCTTATCCCCCTGCTGCTTGTTCCGCCGCTCGATGATCTCCGCAGCCTCCTCCGCGCTCAGTCCCGCGCCCGCCAGCGCCTCCAGCATCTCCTGCGCCTTCTTCGGATTGTTCGCCAGCATCTGGTTTCCTCCTATCGCCGCCGCGATCCGCGTATCCTTCGCCATCGCCGCCGCTGTCGTCTTCGCCTGCGCCTTGATGCGCTCCTGCTCGATCCGCGCCTGGTTGTTCTGCTCGGCGATCTTCGCCGCCGCTTCTCCTTGCGCCTGCGCCTGCGCCACGCGCCCGCCTTCGTTGAAGTAGTCATCCTTGTCCCAGAACCCCCATTCGCGCTTCGAGTTTTCTTCCGACACCTGTGCGTTCCGCCCGGCGATCCACTTCTCCGCCTCGGCCTTCTGCTTCGCGATCTCCAGCGCGCTCTGCGCCTGCGCCTGGATCCCGGCCAGCGTCTTGTCGGCTCCGTACTTCGTCGCCTCGGCGTTTATCCCCGCCGCAGTCGATCCCGCGTCGCGCTTCCCCATCCAGTCGTACTCCGCCACCTTCTCCGCGCCGCCGGCGTGGTGCACCCCGTACTCATCCGTGTATCCCCACTGCCCGCGCGCCGTCTGCTGCGACGCGTCGAACCGCCGCGCATCCTCCTTCTGCCGGTAGTAGTCGTCCACGGTCCGCTTCTCCCACGGATTGAAGCTCCCCGGACTTCTTGCGATCTCCGACCTCCTGTTCGCCATCGTCAGCGCATGCTGCGCCTCCCGCCGCTCTCTGTCCTCATCAGCCTTCCGCTTGTAGTATTCGCTCATCGTCTCCGCCATTTTCTCATCTCCTTTTTTTGTTGTTGTTCTGTTGTTCTTTTCTCAATGCACCAAGCACCATGCACAAAGCACCAAGCACCCCTCCCTTACCCTTCCTCCGGCTCGCTCGCCGGAAAGTCATGCTCGATCAAAATATAGGCTTCTCCCAACATCAAGCTCTGGTCTTTCGTTCCCTCCACCCTCGTTGGCTCGCCGTAGTACGTCTCTCCATGACTTCCAAGTATCTCCTGCGCGATCGTTGCGCCCGCAAGATCTTGCCAGCTCACCTTCGCCAATCCGCTTTCCGCCTCTCTTTGCGTAACCCCGCATTCAATTACCTTCAGATCTATCCAAGCCTTCCCCCTCTCGGTCGATATTCCTCCGTCCACATCCGTCCGAATCGGCAGGATCAACCATGCTTTCACCGCGTATGGATATGCTCTCGTCTTCAGCCCTTCCTCGAACTCCATCACTGACGAACTATTATCAGTACCTCTGAACCAGTAGAGAAGATTGTAATTCATGTTCCAAGTTCCGTATCTCTCATACGGATCTTCTCCATCTGGCCAGTTCTTGTCATGCCATCTTCCCCTTCTCGTCCACAAAACGTTTGCGAATACTCCCTCCAGCGTCCGCTTCAGCTTCCCCATGTTCTCATAGGCCATCTCCAACCTCTCCAGCTTCAGCGTCCGCCCCGCATCGAAATTTCCAAGCGCGACCTCATCCCCCACCAGTTCCGCTATTGCGCCTTCCACCGTCGGCGGATTGTCTCCGATGAGCGCCGCCCTGTCCGCCACCGGCACGATACCCTCCGTGATCTCCTTGTCCGCGTCGCGGTAGTCCCTCCACGTTCCGCTGCACACCGCGCTCTCGAACGTAGCCTTTCTCAGCCACCTTGATGGCGCCGCCGCCTTGTTCGCCTTCGCCGCCGCGTTCGCCGCCTGCGTCCAGTTCTGCCGCTCCAGCTTCCCCTCCTTCAGGAACAGCAGATCCTCGTACTTGAGCGCCCTCTTCGCCCCGCCCTCCCTCACCGGCAGAATCTCACCCTTCACGAAGCGCTCCAGCCCCGTCACGTCCACCATCTCATAATCCGCCACGCTGTCGATCATTTCACGTCGTTCCTTTCAGTCGCTCGTTCAAATCTAAAGTGTAAAGTGCTTGGTGCAGAGTGCTTGGTGCAGAGTGCTTAGTGCGTGAGCTTCGCACCATGCACCAGGCATCAGGCACCATTTTACATTTTACATTTTACACTCTCCATTTTACACTCTCCATTTTACACTCTCCATTTTACACTCTCCATTTTACATTTTACATTTTACACTCTCCTCACTCCCATGCCTGAACCACGAAAGCCCACCTCATGTCGTCCGTCACCTCCCCGTCCGCCACCGTGTAGATCGGTATGTACCTCACCGTGTCCGAATCCATGCCGGACTTCGCGATCTCCGCCGTGTCCGCTTCCTCACCCAGCGTCACCTTCACCGCGTAGTCCCCGTTCCTCAGGTTCTCGCTGCTCGCCGCCACCGGCACCCAATGGCCGCCCACCATCACGCCGCCTGCGCCGATCTGCTTCTTCTCCGCGTCCCATTCGAACATGCCCCCAGATCCCCCGCCTATCGGCACGATCGGCGGCATCCCCACGTCGAACATCGGAAACGAGATCATCCCCTCCGTGTTCAGCTCCGTCTGGGCGCTCCCCACCTTCGCCTCTACCGCCGCCAGCCGCGCCTCCAGCATCTTCATGTCATTCTCTTCGCTCATGTCACGTCTTGCTCCGCGCCTACATTTATGTTCGTGTACTTGATCCCATAGCTTCCGTTGTCGTGGCTGTGGAACCCGAGTCCGCTCTCCGCGCCGTCCAGCATGATCGTGTGCAGGTTCCCCGCCTTCTCGCGCCGGCACGTGAAATGCGCCGTCACTTCACGCCTCTTCATCTTCCCTTCCTTGTTCTGGTAGTACATGTACCGCTTCTCCGTGCCCGAGATCGACTCGCTCTGATCTCCACTGTCGTCCGTCTTCTTTCTTTCCGTCGTCGTGACCACCGCGTCGATCAGCCCGAACTCGTTGATGCTCAGGCTGAGGTTCGCCTGGTACTTGCCGCTCGGCACATTCGGTACGCTCGACCAGTTCCTGTACACGTCCACCGAGTGCGTATAGTTGTATTTGTCGTCTTTTGTCGTCCAGGACTTCCCCTCGTGTTTCGCCTTCGCCGTTCTAACGATCTTCGTAGTTGTCGCGCTGCCGTGCTCGTTCGGGTTCGCGCGGCATGTCACCGTCTTCCCGGCCGCTGCCGTCTCGTTCGGCGCCTCCGTGTCGTTGATCGCGCTCGTCTCCACCTCGTCGTAGAGCGCCGTGCCGCCGCGCGCCGTCCGCACCGCCTTCCTGTGCGTGACCTTGCGCTTCCTCGTCGTCATCGAACCGTGCTCGTTCGGGCTTATTTCGATCTCGATCTCCACGTTCGCCGCCGGCGCGCCCTGCGGCGCTTCTGGCTGGTTTATTCCGCTCTCCAGCTCCACCGCGCGGCTCACCGCCCCGCCCACCGCGACCTTCTTGACCGGCTCGTGCTCGACCTTCACCACCGTCCCGTCCTTCAGGCCGTGTTCGTTCGTCCGCACCTGCGCGGACACCTCCACGTTCTCCGCCGGCGCGGGCGGCTCGATCTTCGGCGCGTTCCGGTACTCCGTGCGCGTCTCCTTCCTGTGTAACGTTCCCGCCTTCGTCACGTCCTTCACCGCGATCCCCGTGTCCGTCGCCTCCGTGACGTCGAACGTCCCCTCTTCCGTCCGGCGCACCTCCCTGCGGTGGATTGTCCCGTTCGCCACCTCCTCCGCGTCCGCCTCGCCCGGATCCTCCGCCACGTTCTCCGTCCGGCTGTGGACGTGCCCGAGCGCCGTCTTCTGGCAGCTCTCATGGATCTTCCCCACGGGCGTCGGGTCCACGCTCTCCAGTGTCTGCGTCCACCGTCCGCCCTCGGTCCGTTCGTTGCGCACCGTTTCGCCGATCTTGAGGTTCGCCGCCGCCGCCTTCTCCGCCATGCTGCGGTTCACCGTCGTCCTCCGCGTGCCCCGGAGCATCTTGCGCACCTCCTCCACCGCGCCCTGCACAGGCTGCTCCTCGCGCGTCTCCGTCTCCACCTCGGCGGTGCCGTCCTCCATCTTCCGCACCGTCTCCGTGGTCACCTTTCCGTCTGCCGCAGCCGGCGCGTCCGGCGTCGGTGCCGCCGTGCCGTCCACAACCTCGGTTTTGGAGTGCCCATGCTCAAAAATTGACTTCCGGCACGTCTCGCGGATCTTCCCCGGCGGCGTCGCCTCCGTGACCGTCTTCGTGCGGTTCCAGCGCCCGCCCGGCGTTTTCTCGTTCCGCACGCGCTCGCCCACCTTGAGTCCCTCCTCCGCGAGCTTCGACGGCATGTTCCGGTCCTCCACCGTCCTGGTCTTCGCCCGCAGCGTGCGCTCCACCGTCACCGCAGCGCCCTCCACCGGGCGCTCCGTCACCGTCTCGTTCGTGACGTCGCTCGTGCAGTCATCGTTCTTGCGCACCTGCCGCTTCACCAGCACACCGTTCCCCGCGCTTGCCGCCTTGCCCGCCGCCTCCCCGGCCCTTACGCCGAGGTGCTGCTCCTCCGTGCGCGCCTCGAACTCCGTCACCTCTGCCGTGTACTCCTCTACGTCCTGGCGCACGCGCTCGCGCCGCACCACGCAGCAGCTCCAGAGCCCCGTTTCGTCGTCCCGCGAGATCTGCTCCAGCGTGTACCCCACTCCGCTTGTCCCCTGCGGCACCTCCGGCAGCGTCTCCACCTTCCAGTGGTACGTGAACGACACCCGGTACCGGCATCCGTTCTCCACCGTGTACGGCCCGTCGCCCGCTCCGCCTTCCTTGCACTTCTGCAGCGCCTGATACACGCGGATCAGCTTGAGCTTCGTGCGCTCGTCCGCCTGACCTTCCTGCTGTTCGTACCACGCGCTCACCGGCTTCCATTCCGCCGACAGCTTCGCTGGCCGGTTGTACACCGTCGCCCCCTCGTAATGCCGCAGATCATCCTGATTCGCGGCCTCCGCGCCGCGTACATCGAATCCGTGCACGCTCTCCGGCATCTTCAGGAATTCCAGCAGCCCCGCCGCGAAGTCCGGATCCGCCGGCGCCGTCTCCACGTACCGGATCAGCGTATCGCCGTGCCACTCGTACTTCCAGCTTCCGCGCCGCTGGTACTGCCAGTACTGCCGCGCGCTCCACTCCCAGAACCTTATGCACTCATTTATCGACATATCCACACCTCCTTTGAATGTAAAGTGTAAAGTGTAAAATGTAAAGTGCTTGGTGCTTGGTGCAGAGTGCTTGGTGCGTGAGCTCCGCACAAGGCACCATTTTACATTTTACACTTTACACTTTACACTTCAACAATATCCTCCCATCTCCGCGTCGTTCTCGCCGCCGAAGTCCAGGAACCTTTCGCAAAGCGTCTGGAGCTCCGTCTCGGCGGCGGCCTGCGTCTGGTACCGTCCCTGCTCGGCGGTCTGGATCTCGCTCGCCGCGAGGAGGGTGAAGTACTTCACCCAAGTCGATGAGAGCCTTACCGGGATCCATTTCGCGCCGTCCGCCGCCGGGTTGACGCCGCGCGTCGCCGCGCTCGTCGCCATGTAGCACTCCTTCCGGTCCGTGATGTACGCGAGATCGCCCGCCGCGTATTCGTCCTCCGCGCTCCACTCCGTGAACGTGATCTCGCACGGCTGCGGGATGAACCTCACGAACACCCCCACCGGCGCGGGTGCGGGGATCGATACGCCCATCTCCGACATGCGGCACCCCTTGATCGGCGCCGCGTCCGGGCAGTACTTCGGGTCCGCCGCGTACGCGAACTCCTGCACGTCCACTCCGCCAGGCTCTATCGCCGTCGCCTCCCACGGCTGCTCCCACTCGATGAACGCCGCCACCTCCTCCATCTTGAGCCGCCGCCACGCGCTCCCTTCGCCCGGCACCGTCTGCCCTGCGCCCGCCTCCGCGCTCTCAAGCCGCCAGTACGCGCCGTCCCAGTAGCATTCCTGCATCTCGCACCAGTCCTCCGCCGTCGTCCACGTCGGCCTGTACCGGCGGTACTCCACGCGCCGCATCTGTGGGAAGCGCTCCGCGACGATCCGCGCCAGCCCGGCGTTCACCGCCATCGCCGCGAGCATCCGCCAGTTCACCGGCACCGCCATCATCGACGGGTCGAAACCCGCCATCCTCACCGCGTTCTCCAAAACGATCCCCGCCTTTACGCTCTTGCTCATTTCACTTCTCTCCTTTCCTTAGTTGGTGCCTGGTGCTTTGTGCCTTGTGCCTTGTGCGAAGCTCACGCACCAAGCACTAAGCACCAAGCACCACCTTCTCCCATCCTCCCTTGCGCCAGCGCATCCATCCCTTTCCGGACACATAGCGCCTGCTCACCTTCCCGTGGCGGTTGCGGTGCCCGTTCAGCGAGTCGCCGGACTCCGGCTTTCCGTCGATCATCATCCAGGGGTTCGCGCGCTCCATGTCCTTCCAGTAGCCTTCCGCCGCCGCCGAAAGCACCTCCGGCCCTTCCGTGCGCACCGCCTCCGCCAGCGCCTCGTAGTGGACGCTTCCGCGCTTCCGGAACCTCCCGTTCCGCCCCAGCGCGTCCCGCCGCTGCCGTTCGCGCGCACAGGCGCGCATGGCGGCGTCCTTCGCGCGCGCCATGCCCGCCTTCCGCTCCCCGTAGGTCGCGTCCTCGTATGCCTTCCTTATCACCATCTCACTTCTCCGTGCAACTTCCGTCCGCTCAAACCCCCTCAACACAATCCGTGCAGTTGCCGAGCGCGTCACACGATATGCAGGTAGAGCCGTCCGTCACCGTGACTGTCTGTGCAGTCTTGTCGGCAATGACCGAGGACTTGGCCGGATCGCCTCCCCTGTCCTTGAAGTATTTGGCTATCTTGTCCGCCACGGCTCCTGCCGCCGTGTTTGCACCCGCTGTCTGGATTGTCGCGTAGGCCTTGGCGCAGGCGTTCACCAGATTCACCGATCCGTCGAAGATAGTCTTCACCATCACAATCGCGTTCGTCGAGAGATCGCGGTCGTAGGCGTCCAGGCCAAGATGGACTGTCCCGTTCGTCGAGACGCCAATCGTAAGCCCCTGCAACGACTCCTTGGCATACAACGGCGAGCGAGCCGTTGCGTACCATCCGCCGGACGTGACCATGTAGCCCGTGTTGATGATCCTGTCCTCACCATTCACCGTGACCTTCGCCTGAATTGGGTGCGCCACTTCAGGATTCTTCTCCGCCGTGATGCGAGTCTGGCATCCAGCAGCAATCGCGGCGACAGCCGCAAGCATTATCAGTTTCTTCATTATTCGTTTTCCTTTTTTGGTTCAAGCTCCAACGCCCCGTGCGTAAGAGCAAAGCATCTTTCGTCCATCGTGTGACCGCGCCACGCGATCCATCCGAACCAGCGCACCACCTCGTATTCGGTTGTGCGGCAGACCCATGTAATCCCGACGAGTCTGCAGATCTCGCGGTATATGGCGTCCGCGTCCGCCCGGTTGCAAGCCTGTGCCGCGTAGATCCAATCGTGCGCCAACGCCGCCGCAATGCGCGGCGCCTCCAGCGGATGTCCACACACCCGCCACAACGCTCGCGGAATGCTTGCACCATCGAAGACGAAACCGGCCTTTACCTCGATGTAGAAGATGCGCCCGTCCGGGAGCATGCCTTCCACGCGCCAGTCCGTCTGCAGGATGGCGGTCGATCCCTTCGCCACCTTGACGTCCGGCATTTCGACGCTGCCGTATCTGGTCGGCGGCAGCTCCATCAGCCGGCGCCTCCCGTTCGCCAGAAGCAAAGCAGCCGCAGAGCGCTCTCCCCGCCGCAGAGCAGCGAGACGAGGAGTATGAGGCCCACGCCAGCAATGATAAGCCCCTGCCGCTTCACCCGTGCGCCCGTCTTACATTGGCAGTCCACCATCGCGATCATGGCAAGCGTCATGGCGTCCGTGCGCGCCTCCGGCGTCTTGGCGCTTTTGAGATTTGCGGTCAATGTATCAGCGAGCGTCTTATCCATGTCACGTCCCCGGCTGTATAACCACCGTCACCTCGTTCGTCTTGGCCGCTTCGCGCTGCGCCGCGCGGAGCGCCGCCAGCTCAGGCGGCAGGTTGGCGCGCTCCCATGCCGCAATCGCCTCCTCCGCCCTTCGCTGCGCCTCGCGCCGCGCCCGATCCGCCGCCTCCGGGTCTCGGCCCGGCGGAATGCGCGTCGCCGCGTTGGTGTAGGCGTAGCCGTCGGCGTAGAGGTCCACGCGCACCAGCTGCGTGCCGTTGGTTATGATGTACTGGGCGAGCCTGTCCCCGTGCCACTGGCGGCGGCCGGCATCGTTGGACATGTCACGCACATACTTCGCGGGGAGCAGCGCGTCGGGCGCGGTGTCGCGCGCGGCGGCGAGGAACGCGTCCACCTCCTCGTGCGTCGCAAGGCCGGAGGCGACCACCTTGTTCGTGATCGCGGCGAACTGCGGATAATCGTCGGAGAAGTACGAGGCGGCCTGCCATTCGTCGACGAGCCCGGCCTGTTCGATCCACGCCTTGACCGTCTCCCACTTTCCGGCCTGCTTCGCGGCCAGCACAATCCCGAGCTTCGAGTATTGGACGGCGTGCGCCTTGGGGGCAAGCGCAACGCCGAAAAGCAGCAGCAAAAGAAGTGCCCGTATTTTCCGCGACCGGCGGCGCGTTGCGGTACTCATTCGCCTGTTGCAGGGCTGCACGGAGTGCATTTCATCAAATCGTTTCATGGGGTGTCTCCTTTCGTGACTGTCTTCGTGTTCGGAAATGCCATCTTGCCGGGCGCGCCGGGGATCTCGAACCCCTTGACGCTCCACACGCCGTTCGTGTGCACGATGGGTTCCGGGATGTATTTCGCCGCGACCATGAACGCATAGTTCGTGGCGTTCGGGAAGGGGATGTCAAGCGGGAACTCCCGGAGCCTGTACGGCCCCTCCTCCGCGCGCACCAGCTGCACCCAGTCTTCCGCGTTCGTCCGCGACAGCTCCCGCGACCAGATCATCACCTCCGTCGATTGCGGCACGAAAGCGTACCGCGCCTCGACCGCCACGTGGATCAGGTCGTTCGTCACGTACGAGCCCGCATCCCGGATGTACGGATCATCCACGGCGATCTTCGTCTTCGTCCCGCCGACGAGTGCGGCGATCAGCGCGACGATTGTAATCACGCGGGACTTGCGCTTCGACTTCCAAACCTGCCACGAATTGAGGCAGTTCACGACCACAACGCCCAGACAGATCGCAAGCAGCGCCCAGACGCAACCCAAGAGCACGCCGCCCTCTATGGCAAGCGCAAGGTCTTTCACTGCATGACCTCCCACGTGACCGCGCCGTTGCTGTACACGGGCCGGACCTTGTGGATGCCGTCGGTGCACATGATCCCGCCGGAGACGTCCACCGGCGCGCCGTGCCTGACCAATGTCGAGCCGGGCTGCTTGTACGTGAACTTGAAGAAGCCTTGGTTGGCGATGCTTTGGGGCAGAAATATCCGACATAGCCAACCACCGCTTGGGCCAATCCATTCTACAGTGCCTTGTCCGTATTCAGACGCCAGCTCCGTCTCCGACCTCCAGCCCACCGCATCGTTCAGGCTCCGCCGGTAGTACATCGTCGGATGCTCGGCGCTCACCACGTTCACCGGGATGACGATGACCTTGAGCTCATAGTCATCATACACCGCGATTCCATCGGCATACGCCCCGACGGTGACGGCATCGGTCTTCTCGATGGAGAGTATCTCCGTGCCGTCGTCGGCCGAAATGCGCAGGTAGGCGTTCGTGGTCGGGTCGAACTGCATCATTCCGTTGCCTGAGAGCACCCAGATCGCGCCGCCGGAATGCACCACTTTCGTGTACTCCAGCCCACCGGCGATCACCGTCGTGGGCGTGGATATCCACGTGGTGTTCGAGGGCGCCTCCACGCCGAGGCCGGATGTGACGCCGCTCCACGCGCGCGGCGCGTAGGTGGAGGCGGCGCGCCGCTCCGCGTTCGCCACGGCCCCGTCCGTGTAGCCGGTGGCCGCCGCAAGCGTGCGGGCGAGGTTGTTCGTCTCCGCCCAGACGGTGTGGTAGGTGTTGCTTTCGTCGAGCTGGAGGAGCCGAAGCTTCGGCGAATGGACCGCGCTGTTGTAGTTCGTGACCTCGAGGATCACGTTCGAGCTTGTGTAGAGCCGCGTCACGAGCGCGCTTTCGTTTGACACGGCGGCGAACTCACTCTTCGTGGCGAGGCGCGAGAGGTCCACCTCCGGGATCGCGTCGATCGCCTCCTCCATCTCCGCGCGCGTGACGTGATTTGTCGGCAGGTCGACAAGCCGCGCAAGGCCGAGGGCGTTGCGGGTGATGCGTCGGCGAGTGGCGGTCATAAACCCCACATCGACGTCATCGTACATGTCATATATTGTCCCGCTCACATCCATCGTATTTTCGGCTGCCTGAATCGCCACTTCGTGGGTCACGTTCTCGATTATGATATTGGAGACGCGGTACTTTTCGCTATGCGTCGGCGTGCTTCCCCAGATGACGGCACGGCAGCTCCAGAGACCGTTTATTTCATACACCTCCATATCGACATAGTATGTCGCGCTCGCATCCAAGTCGCCCGAGAACGCCCACTCGGTAAGCTCCAACACCTCATTGGTCACGATGTTGCACACGTCGTTCGTTGTTGTCGCCGCATCGAGCTGCGCGAAGATCTCGTCGGCTGTGCGTATCTCTTCTGTGTCCCTGTCCGAAAGTGCAGTTGCATAGCGCACTCTAATCGTCCCGTCCGAGTATTCCATGCGAAGATTTTCTGTCGCAGAATCCGCGTAGTTGGTGGCGGCCTCTGCCACATCGTGCAATTTGTACGAGATGGAGGTATTCAGCTCGTTTGTCGCGCTGTCCGTGTAGTTTGTGGCCGGCGCGAGCGATGTGGGCGGCGAAAGCTCCTCTAACCTCGCCAGCCTATCAACGGCGTTCGTCACTCTTGCAACCGTCACCGTTGTAACAAGTGGCGAAACAAAATGCAGCCAGCCGTTTTCGTCCGCGATCTGGTACCATCCGTTTTCCGTTATCTGCCCTGGCGTCACCATCACGCCGTTCAGTTCAACCTTATCTGCCAGCAGCCTCCATTTTCCTTCTCCGTATGGCAGTTCCTCGCCGATCCATTCAACTTCAAGCGGCCCCGCTGCCGAGAGTACGTTCCTCATCCTCCACGTTCCAATTTCCGCGTTCTCATCCCCAGGTTCCCATCCGATGCTCCATCCTTGCCCGATCCAGTTTGTCGCCCCCA
>Ga0326512_10000251_pt1 | contig 45494 bp, 38 predicted proteins | sample 1_2617_0518_D_FD_203652 | JGI IMG/M metagenome (GOLD analysis project Ga0326512, IMG submission 203652) | Bovine rumen microbial communities from UC Davis, California, United States - 1_2617_0518 | ecosystem: Host-associated > Mammals > Digestive system > Stomach > Rumen | place: USA...
TAGTACAAAACACGCTCTTGAGTTCTCAAACCACCACCGCACCGACCCGGAACCATCCACCCTCAAGGAGGGGAACCGTGCCGCGCCGAGCAGCAAGAGAAAAACTTACACCAACCCCGGCCCACACGCAACCCCGACCCACACGAACACCCCCAAAACCATTGGAAACACACGCAAACACCGGCGTGTCGAAAACACCCCGAAACCAGACCGAACCACACCCACGACACCCACGGGGACACCGGAACCACCCACAAAACACCACAGAACAACCAGACAACGGCGCGTCACACAAGCATTCAGCCGCACAAATCGCCAGTCAGCCAGCTCACAACCGAACCGCATGCGGTATCGGAACCTCGACAGAGCCACAACGCTTGCGACTTGCATCAGCAACATAGCCGTTATATATGCGCATCACGGTCGAACACTCACGCACATGCATGCCACGTCCATCCAAGTCATACGGGTACCGCCCACCACACGCCACTGGGAAACAAGGCACCATCATCAACGCCCCATAAGCCCACGACAGGGCAAAGTCTAGAATGGCCTTCATGAGGGTGCCCCGACCGCAGCCAGCGATAGCATCGCTCGCCACGGGACGGGCACGACACCGTACAAGTTCGCCACACACAAGGCGAGGAACGAAACGAACGCACATACCGCGTCTCCAACACAGCCAAGCAAAGCGACCACATCAAGCACAACACCATGATCAAGCCAGCAACCACACGCAATAACCGCACCACCACCAGCCGCAACATCGACCGGCAAACACGGCCACGCACACAGCACAATGCCTTCGCGCGCATTGGAGCCACGGCACGATGGGCACTCGCCGTGGCGGCATGTCTGTGGCTGGCCTGGTGCACCGCAGTCGGGCCGCTGTATTGGAACGATTCCTCCATTGCGAACTTTGGCGCGCTCAATGCACTATTCGGCATACTCGCGTTTGCCATCTACCTGTTCATCGTGGTGGTGCTGGTACGCAAAGCACACCACCAGCCGGCACTCGGATGGGCGGCTGACCGCGCCACCGGCGAGCGCACGCCCAGAACACTGATTCCGCGATCCTGGCGTACCACATGGAGGAAACGAGCCGCAACGTTCCGGATCACCAAAACCGGCATCTGGCTTCAGCGCATAAGCGCATGCTGCGGCCGCTGGATTGTGCGCTGTACCGACAAACGATGGAAAATCGCACTGGTGCTCGTCATCGGATGGCTGTGGGTACCGACAACGCTATTGGCCGCCTTCGGCGCGGACCTACGAAGCCAGGCCTGTGAATTCAGCTGGGCTTGGAATCAGTGGACGGGTTTGAAACAGCCGTATATCGGGTTCTTCTCCTTCGCCCCGATGGACATCTACCCGACCGCACATTACCTATGGCCGGACTCCCCTACCTACCTGACCGACCAGCATAATATTCTGCTCACGCTGTGGTATGGCTCCACATTGGCCGTTTCCCGCTATTTCACCGGTTCCAACGACTGGGGCATTGTGCTGCTGGCCGCCATCCAATGGCTGTTCGCCATCGGATGCATCGCCGCCACATTGCATCGCTTCCTGAATCTGCCTTGGCTCGCGCGCAACGAATACGTTGATTTCGCCCACCCTGAACGCGGCGGACGATTCGCCCCGACTCGCCTTGGACGCCCCGAGCGGGGCATGCGCGCCACTCTGCCTTCCCAATCGGCACATGCGCCGGCACGAATCATCACGATACTGTTCTTCCTGTTGTGCCCGTTGGCGGTATTCTCCACGATTTCGCTGACCAAATCGCCGCTGTTCGCATTCGCGTTCACTTGGGCGTTCGGCATCTGGTACGAGCTGTACGCCACATCCGGCGACCGCCATGCCCCGGCCCATGGCGCACCGTTCCTCGCAAGATTCCACCGTTTGCCTGCACGCACCTTCCTTGCTTTCCTCGCCGCCAACGCGATCATGCTGATCAGCGCGAAATACGCATGGTACGTGCTGCTGTTCGAATTTGTTCTTGCCCTGATTGCAGATCGCAGGCATTGGAAGGTCTACGTGTTCGCACTGCTTGTGCCGACGGTGCTGATTCACGGCGGCATCTCGATGGCCATCAATTCCGGGATCATTATCAGCGGCGATCCGATCGAAAGCCATGGCGTTCAGTTGCAGCAGATCGCACGAATCGCCAATAAGGCACCTGAGACCATCCCCGAGTCGGCACGCAGAAAGCTTGCGCCGGTCTTCAATCTTGACCAGATGGCCGAAGCGTACTTCCAGCAGGATGCGGATCCGGTGAAATCCTCGGGCATCCAGTCCAAGAAGGTCAGTTACCGGTGGCGGTCCGTCACGCCGGAAAGCATGAAGCATTTCAACGAGGCCTGGCTGGAGACCGTGCGTGCGAATCCTGTGGTGGCAGTGGACGCGCTGATGGCAAAATGCTTCGGATACTTCGACATCGCAGATCTTCCCTACGTTTCGATGGACTATTACGTGTATAACGGCCAAGTGACTTCGAACTCCACATGGATCAAGTACTACAACGCGAATTGGCGCGCATGGGTGGCGAATACATCCAGGCAGATCAGCCGGACACCGGTTCTTGGATGGCCGCTGCACGGCAACTTCTACGTTATTCTGACGCTGCTCATCGGCGCTGCGGAAGTGATTCTGCGACGGTGGCGCACACTGGCATGGCATCTGCCGTTGCTGCTGCTTATGGGCGTGATGATCACCGCACCGGCGAACAACTTCGAACGCCACATGCTACCCATAGCCTTCTGCTTCGTATTCCTATGCCTGACATTCTGGCGTGATTCGCATGCCCGCGTCTCCACAGCGAACACGGGTGCCCGCGCTTGCACAACGAAGGATTAGACTGGCCTGATATGACCCAAGATTTTCTGGACATGCTTCTGGCGGGAGACAAGGCCGATACGGATTGCGAAACCACGCCGGATCGCGCGGACACGGCAAGCGCCACCCACCTTATTCGTGCTGTCGCGTTCGAATGTCTGCTGAACCACGTGGTTGACGAACGTGCGCAATCCGTGCTGCGACTCGTCGGTTTCGATGGTGATTTTGCCTGCTGCGCAGTCGCAGGCCGCCCCTCGGAAACCGAGCATGCCTCCAGTGAAACGATCCGCCATGCCATTGCGGATATCGGCGGCGCAGAACCGCTGATCGGCATGCAGGGCGAAACACTTGTGGCGTTATTCCGATTGCAGGGCGCCACAAACCCTGATCTCACTTGCACGGCGATTGCGGGAGCCTTTGCCTCCGACGTTCCCCTCTGCCTAGGACCGGTAAGACGCGGCATCATCGGCGCTTCCCGAACCATTCATGCGGCATTGACCACGCTGCGCACCATTCCTGCGCTACACGCGATAATCGAAACAACACCCTCCTCACGAGTGCAGCATCAACCGTTGCTACGAGCGGAAGATGCGCTACCGGAACGTGCACTGCTCGGCGATGAGGATGCACGGCATGAACTGGTTGATGGCATCTATGCCAATCTGCTTGGCCAAGGTGAGGACGACCCGACCATGCTTACGGTTTCCTCGTTCCTTGAATCCGGAAGATCTCTTGAAATCACTGCCCGTATGTTGAACGTGCACCCGAACACCGTGCGGTATCGCCTGAAGCGTATGGCGGATACCACCGGCTGGGATGCCACCAATCCGCGCGACGCCACTGTGCTGACAACCGCCATTGCGCTTGGGCGAATCGCTTACGCCGAACAGCATTAATCCTGAGCCGCATATCTTGTAGCCGTACGGCACGGATGACTGGCTGCGTTGGGCGAAATCGCCGGCAATGACTCGACCTGCTCACAACTACGACGAAGGCCTCCCGCACCATATGATGCGGGAGGCCTTCGTATCGACCAGTGAATCAACCATCACACGGCGAAGCCGCTGATGGGTTCAGACTCACAGAGCAGCCGGATCGACCGGGATGCCAGGGCCCATCGTGGAGGTGATAGTGGCCTTGGTCACGTAACGGCCCTTCACAGTGGACGGCTTGAGACGCTTGATCTCATCGGCCACTGCATGGAAGTTCTCGTCCAGTGCCTTCTCGTCGAAGGAGACCTTGCCCACGAGGAAGCTCAGGTTGCCGTTCTTGTCGACGCGGAACTCGATCTTGCCGCCCTTGATGTCCTTGACAGCCTTGGCCACGTCCATGGTCACGGTGCCGGTCTTCGGGTTCGGCATGAGGCCACGCGGGCCGAGCACGCGGCCCAGACGGCCGACCTTGCCCATCATGTCCGGGGTGGCGACGACGGAGTCGAAGTCGAGGAAACCGCCCTGCACCTTGGCGATGAGGTCATCGTCACCGACGATGTCGGCGCCGGCTTCCTGAGCGGCGGTGGCCTGCGGGCCACGGGCGAACACCAGAACCTTGACGGTCTTACCGGTGCCGTTCGGCAGGCTCACGGTGCCACGAACGAGCTGATCGGCCTTGCGGGGATCGACGTTCAGACGCACCACGGCTTCAACGGCTTCGTCAAAGTTGCGGGTCGGCATGCTCTTGAGCAGCGCGATGGCCTGATCAGGGGTGTACAGGTTGTTGCGATCGACCTTTTCGGCCGCTTCACGATACTTCTTGGAATGCTTAGCCATCTGTCCTTCTCCTTATCAGTCGGTCACCGTGATGCCCATGGAACGGGCGGTGCCTTCGATGATCTTCATGCCGGCTTCGATGTCGCGAGCGGACAGGTCAGCCATCTTGGTTTCAGCAATTTCGCGGACCTGGGCCTTGGTGACGGAACCGACCTTGTGGGTCAGCGGGTTCTCGGTGCCCTTCTCAATGCCAGCGGCCTTCTTCAGCAGAGCTGCTGCCGGCGGGGTCTTCAGGATGAAGGTGAAGGAACGATCTTCGTAAACGGTGATCTCGACAGGGATGACCTGGCCCATCTTGTCCTGCGTCTGGGCGTTGTACGCCTTGCAGAAGTCCATGATGTTCACGCCATGGGAACCCAGAGCCGGACCCAGCGGCGGGGCAGGATTGGCCTTGCCAGCCTGGATCTGCAGCTTGATCAGCGCGGATACTTTCTTTTCTTTAGCCATAGTTATGGTCTACTTTCTATAACGCGGTACATTCGGTCGCCGTTGCGTTGCTCCACCTTGCGGCTTGACGCTGCAACAGTCTCCTCCCGCAACTTATATCGCTGTGCTGTGCTAGCGGGTCTCCCCTCCAGACACAAGCTTTCCCATTATGCCGTTCGGTTGCGACAAAATCCGCCGCACGGACCTGTACCTGCAAAATCACGCAATATCAAGGCACCCCAAGGGAGACGCACGAAAATGCGTCGACCGAGGAGCAACGCCCCCGGAAACCAAACACCGCCAAACCAGGAAGGCGACGCACAACGCTGCGGCCGCACTCCCCTAACAACCCCAATAAGGACCTGAACATACAAAAAGCACGCGCTGGCAAGGCGCACCGAGGGAAAGCGTACGAAGGTACGTCGACCGAGGAGCAACGCAGCCAGCGCGTGCTTTTTGTATGTTCAGGAGAGTTTTTCGACTTGGCTGAAGTCAAGCTCCACCGGCGTATCACGGCCGAAGATGGACACGAGAACGGTGAGCTTCTGGGTGGTGGGCTCGACGTCGGAGACGACGGCGGGCATGGTGGTGAAGGGGCCATCGGTGACGGTGACCTGATCGCCGACGGCGTAGGAGACCTCAAGCTTGCGCTTCTTGGCGGCGGCGGGCTTGTCGCCGGCCTTCTTGAGGGCTTCGGAGGCGATCATGGGGGCCATCATGGAGACGACTTCCTTGCGGCTGAGCGGTGCCGGATCCTTGGTGGGGCCGACGAAGCCGGTGACGCCTTCGGTTTCGCGGACGATGCGACGGGCTTCCTCATCGGGCCACATACGAATCAGGACGTAGCCGGGGACGCGCACGCGGGTGAGGATCTTCTTGCCCTTTTCGGTGTGCTTTTCGACTTCCTCCATGGGGACTTCGACCTGGAAGATCTTGTTTTCGAGACCGAAGCTTTGGATGCGGGATTCGACGTTGGTCTTGACGCGCTTCTCGTAACCGGAATAGGTGTGGAGCACGTACCACTTGCCTTCGAGAGTGCGAAGGGACTTGGAGAATTCGTCGACTGCGGCCTGACCGGCGTCGACGGGTTCGGCGGGTTCGTCGCCGTCCTGTTCGGCATTATCGGTGTCTTCGGCGGAATCGGATTCGGTTTCAGCCTCAGCTTCGGAATCCTCGGCTTCGACGGCCTGATCGGCCTGTTCAGTCTGATTTTCGGTCTCTTCGACGGTTTCGACCGGCGCTTCCTGCGGTTCAGCCGCGGTAGCAGCCGCCTCGACGTCGTTGTCGACGTCAGGCGACGCATCAACGTTTTCGAAATTTACTTCATCACTCATGCGTCAGTCACCTTTATGTTCGCGTTCGCAGTTTAACGATCAGCCAAACACAAGCAGTACAAGCTTGCCCAGGCCGTAATCCATGCCCGTAACCAAGGCCATCAGCAGCAGCACGAAAATAGCCACGGCCAGTGACCAGAAGAACAGTTCCTTGGCGGTCGGGGTAACCACCTTGCGAAGTTCGTCGATGATCTGCTTGATGAACAAACCGATGCGCATGAAAACGTTGGGCTTGATGGCCTTTTCAGCCTTGTTTGCCTTAGCCATAATCATCCTCTTCGTTCAGGAGCCGTCAGGAAAACTTGGCAGGGAAGGCGGGACTCGAACCCACAACCTACGGTTTTGGAGACCGTTGCGCTACCAATTGCGCCACTTCCCTAGGTGAACCTCCGCCATGCATGCGCTCAAGAGAACGCTTCGCCTGACGAAAACCGCCAAGTCGATACATTAGCAGCAGGTCACGATTTAGACAAATCGAACGTGCTCACCGCGTGTACACCCGCGTGTCACGCCTCCACGTACGCCTTCATGCGACGCATGCCTTCGGCCAGCTGGTCGTCGGCAAGCGCGTAGGAGAAGCGCAGGTACCCAGGTGCGCCGAAGGCTTCGCCCGGCACGGCCGCGACGTGCGCCTCATCCAGCATCGCCGCGGCGAATTCGCTGGATGTGTGCGCGACGGTGCCGTTGGGGCCGAGCGGCTTGCCCAGCAGCGCGGTGATGTCGGCGAACGCGTAGAACGCGCCGGTCGGGGTCGGGCAGTTGACGCCTTCGATGTCGTTCAGCGCGGCGACGATGGCCTGACGGCGCTTGTCGAAGGCCGCACGCATCTCGTACACGGCGTCAAGCGGACCGGAAACGGCCTGGATCGCGGCGCGCTGGGAGATGTTGTTCACGTTGGAAGTCATGTGACCCTGCAGCTTGGATGCGGCCTTGGCCACTTCGGCGGGGGCGATCATCCAGCCGACGCGCCAGCCAGGCATGGCGTAGGTCTTGGCGACGCCGTTCAACACGAGCAGCTGGTCGCGCACTTCGGGCACGGCCGCGCCGATATACGTGGTCTTGGCGCCGTCGTAGTTCAAGTGTTCGTAGATCTCATCGGAGATGACCCAGATGTGGTGTTCGATGGCCCATTCGCCAATCGCCTTCACGGTTTCCGGCTTCCATACGGCACCGGTCGGATTGTTCGGCGTGTTCACGATGATGGCCTTCGTGCGCTCGGTGCGTGCCGCCTCGATGCTTTCGATGGACGGCTCGAATCCGCGATCGGCGCCGGCGAACACTTCGACCGGCTTGCCGCCGGCCAGTTTCACCGCTTCCGGGTAGCTGGTCCAGTACGGGGTGGGGATGATGACCTCGTCGCCTTCGTCGAGCAGAATCTGGAAGGATGCGTAGACGGCCTGCTTGCCGCCGTTGGTCACGACGACCTGGCTCGGATCGACCTCATAGCCGGAGTCACGCAGCGTCTTCGCCGCGATCGCCTCGCGCAGCTCGGGCAGACCTGGGGTCGGCGTGTAACGGTAGTTCTTCGGATCCTGCACCGCTTCCGCGGCGGCGGCCACGATGGGGGCGGGGGTCGCGAAGTTCGGTTCGCCGGCACCGAAGCCGATCACGTCGATTCCGGAGGCTTTCATAGCCTTTGCCTTGGAGTCGACGGCGAGCGTGGCGCTCGGCGCCACATGATTAATACGGTCGGAGAGTCTTTGCCAATCAGCCATAGTCATGATTGCCATGCTAGACCTTGCGGGAGAAAAAAGGAAACGCCTACGGGCATCATGATTCAGTATGCGGGTGCCTCTCGCGCCGGATGCGCGATCCACCGCATTCCCGTCATCGCTTGCCCCGGTTTTACAGCATGGAAAAGCCGTCCCTCCCGGCGGGGAGGGACGGCGTAACGTTTCGGGTATCAGCCGTGCTTGGGCATGAGCCGGGCATGATCAGACGAGCACGAGATTGTCGCGATGCACCAGCGGATGGGCGTATTCCTCGCCCAGGAACCGTTTGAGTTGCGTGGTGTTGCGGCCGAGCATCTGCGGAATCTCCTCCGAATCGAATCCGGCCAATCCCCTACCCAGATGGTTGCCGTTCTCGTCGTCGATCCACACCGCGTCGCCCGCGGAGAATTCGCCACGAACCTCCACCACGCCGGCGGCCAGCAGACTCGCCTGCCCGCCGCGCACGGCTTTGGCGGCTCCCGCATCGGCGACCAGCGTGCCGAAGGGATGCGCCGCGAACCCGATCCACAATCTGCGGGACGACCCACGGTCGTTGATCGGCGCGAACACCGTGCCGACGGGATCGCCCATCATGGCCGGGCCAGCGTTCGAAGCGCAGGTCAGCACGGTTGGAATGCCGGATACCGCGGCCACACGCGCGGCTTCCATCTTGGTGACCATGCCGCCGGTGCCGACGTTCGACCCGCTGCCGCCGACCTCGATCTTGCTCAGGGCGTCTTCGACGTTCGGCACGTAGGGGATGCGTCTGGAATCGGGTTGGGAGGGAGGTGCCGTGTATAACGAGTCGACATCGGTGAGCAACACCAGTGCGTCGGCGACGACGATGTTCGCGATGAGCGCGGACAGACGGTCGTTGTCGCCGAAACGGATTTCGTTGGAGGCCAGGGAATCGTTTTCGTTGATGATCGGCACGGCGCCGAGGTCGAGCAGACGATCCAGCGTACGCCGTACGTTGCGGTATTGCTGCGGCTGCATGGTGTCGGATGCGGTGAGCAGGATCTGCCCGACACACAGGCCGTACCGCGAGAACGCGGCCTCGTACTGCGCCATGAGCAGTCCCTGGCCGACGGCGGCGCACGCCTGCTGGTCGGTCACATCGGTCGGGCGCGAAGCGAATCCGAGCGTTCCGAATCCGGCTGCGATGGCGCCCGATGAGACGAGCACCACACGGCCGCCCATGAGCCTCACACGCGCCAACGCGGCGACCAAGGCGTTCAATCGTTCGGGATCAAGATGACCGGACGGCATGGTCAGCGAGCTCGAACCGACTTTGACAACGATGGTCCGCGCTTCGGTAATCGCCCTGCGCACTTCGGCTTGCGATGGTGTGATCATACGTCCATTCTCTCACTCTTCGCCGCGTCCGAACAGGCTCGTCTCGTCGTGACGGTCGTCGTCCACGCTCGGATCGGCCCAGTGGCCGGCCTTGCGTTCCGCCATCATGGCTTCGCGCACCGCGGCCTTGGCGTCCATCATCGCGTGGTATTCACGACGGCGCTCGGCGTTCGTACGGCGATGTGCACGGCCCTCATCCTCGTCCAGTCGCAGATCCTTGCCTCGTGCACCCAGCGGGGTGCCGTCCAGCCTCTCCGCACCCGCGGCGATGGTCGGATCCCAGTCGAATGCGACAGCGCGGTCACCCTTGCCGATGCGGATCTCATCGCCCGGATGGGCGCCCTTGCGGCGCAGTTCGTCCTCCACGCCGAGCTTGGCGAGACGGTCGGCCAGATAACCCACGGCCTCATCGTTGTCGAAGTTGGTTTGCAGCACCCAACGTTCCGGCTTGCGGCCCGTGACTTCGAACCACACGTCGCCGTTGCCGAGCTCCTTGCGTTCGATGGAGAAGTCGAGCGACGTGCCCTGCTCGTCGGCGCTGCGACGGCGACGGCCCGCGCTTTCCAAAGGCTTGATCACCACGCGTGCGGCTTCCTCCTCGCTTTCACGCTTGGCGACCTCGCCACGCATTTCGTCGACCATGCCGGCCAGCGCGAAGTTCAGTTCCTTGAGGCCCTCATGCGAGGCGGTGGAGATGATGAAGGTGCGCATGCCGCGCTTTTCGAATTCGGGACGCACGAATTCCGCCAGTTCCTTCGCTTCCGGCACGTCGACCTTATTGAGGATGACGATGCGCGGACGCTCGGGGATCGGGATGGCACCCAGCGGCAGGTCAAGGGAATCCGCGTATTCGGCGAGCTCCTTCTCAAGCGCCTCGTAGTCGCTGATGGGGTCGCGGTCGGGTTCGAGGGTCGCGCAATCGATGACGTGCGCGATGATCTCCGTACGTTCGATGTGACGCAGGAATTCCAGGCCAAGGCCCTTGCCTTGCGAGGCTCCCGGGATCAGGCCCGGCACGTCGGCGATGGTGTAGCGGCTGTCGCCTGCGATGACCACGCCGAGGTTCGGCACCAGCGTGGTGAAGGGATAGTCGGCGATCTTCGGCTTGGCGGAGCTCATCGCGGCGATGAGCGAGGACTTGCCCGCGGAGGGGAAGCCCACAAGGGCGACGTCGGCGATGGACTTCAGTTCCAGGATCACATCGCGTTCCTCGCCGGGTTCGCCGAGCAGCGCGAAGCCGGGGGCGCGGCGCGTGCGGTTGGCGAGGGCGATGTTGCCCAAACCGCCGTTGCCGCCGGCGGCCGCGACGAAACGATCGCCCTCATGGCGCAGATCGGCGAGCTGCTCGCCCGGATGCTTGGGTTTGCCTTGCGGGCCGCGTGCTGTGAAAATCACCGTGCCGCACGGCACCGGGAGGATGAGATCCTCACCCTTGGAACCGTCCTTGTTATCGCCGAGACCCATGGTGCCGCCCGGAGCCACGCGATGCGGCATGAAACGATAATCCAGCAGGCTGGTGGCGTTACGACTGGCCTCGAAGATCACGGAACCGCCGTCACCGCCGTTACCGCCGTTCGGACCGGCCAACGGCTTGTACTTCTCGCGGCGGATGCCCGCGGAACCGTTGCCGCCGTCACCGCCCTTGACGTGGACGGTTACTCGATCCACAAAATCACTCATTGTTGTTGCCTTCGTTCAGGTCTGCCTGCCGCGATCCGATCGGCCTGTGCCGCCAGTCTCGCCCGGGCAAAGTACGGGAGTTGGGATGCAAATATGGAAAAAGCCGCGTCCATAGGGCGCGGCTTTCCTGTAAGCGTATTCGCGTGCTCAGGCGGCGATGACGTCGACGACCTTGCGGTCACGACGGACGCCGAACTTCACGGAGCCGTCGGTGAGAGCGAACAGGGTGTGATCCTTGCCCATGCCGACGTTCTGGCCCGGGTGGAAGTTGGTGCCACGCTGGCGAACGATGATGTTGCCGGCGACGACAGCCTCGCCACCGAACTTCTTCACACCGAGGTACTGAGGCGATGAATCGCGACCGTTGCGCGAGCTGGACGCGCCCTTCTTATGTGCCATGATTGGTTCCTTTCGACTCTGATTAAGCTACTGCCAAATCTCAGGCGATCGCCGTGATCTTGACGGCGGTCAGCGGCTGACGGTGGCCCTTGCGGCGGGCAACGCCAGTCTTGTTCTTGTACTTCTGGATGTTGATCTTCGGACCCTTGGCCTCATCATCAACAACCTCAGCCTTGACGGAAACCTTGGCCAGATCGGCGGCAGCCAGAGTCACCTTGGCGCCATCGACTACGAGCGCGACCGGGAACTCCACGGTATCGCCCTTCTTGGCGTCGAGACGGTTGACAAGGATGACGTCACCGACCTCGACCTTTTCCTGATGGCCACCGGCCTTCACAATCGCGTACATAATCGTTCCTTTGTATTTTCTTGGGAAAGCTTCCTTGCCTGGCGACTTGGACAACACTGAGCCCACGGCCAGACACCAGCAAACTAATTTACACTGGTACTTGGACTAACGCAAGTCGTGTCAAGCGCGACACGCGCAGACGCCCGAAACGGGGCGAGGATTTCAGTCCTCGTCCTGTTCCGTGTTGTTCGCGGCCACGGCGGCCGCGGCGATCTGCGCGAGCTTGGCTTTGACGGCCGGCGAGGAGCCTTGCGGTTCGGGGGCCGGCGTGGTGCCATGACCATGCTTGTTCGTCTTGACGAACGGGTCGCCGCCGCGCATCGCGTACGGGTCGTCGTATTCGGCGCTGACGGTGGGCTTGTCATGCAGGATGAAGCCACGGCCCTTGCAGGTCGGGCATTCCTCGGAGAACGCTTCGACCAGGCCCTGGCCGATACGCTTGCGGGTCATCTGCACCAGGCCCAGCGACGTGACCTCGGCAACCTGATGCTTGGTGCGGTCGCGGGCGAGGCACTCCACCAGTCGGCGCAGCACCAGATCACGGTTCGCGGGCATCACCATGTCGACGTAGTCGATCATCACCATGCCGCCGATGTCGCGCAGACGCAGCTGGCGTGCGATCTCCTCGGACGCTTCCAGATTGCAGCGCGTCACCGTCTCCTCCAGCGACTTGCCACGGCCGATGAAACGGCCGGTGTTCACGTCGATGGTGGTCATGGCCTCGGTACGGTCGATGACGATCGAACCGCCGGACGGCAGGTAGACCTGACGTTCCATGCCCTTACGCAGCTGGGAGTCGATCTGCCACTTGTCGAACACGTCCTTGCCTTCATGCTCGGCGGGATCCCACTTCTCCAGCTTCGTTTTGAGATCGGGGGCCATGGTGTCGAGGTATTCCTCGATGCGGTCGTACACCTTGTCGCCTTCGACGATGAGCTTGGTGAAGTCATCGTTGAAGATGTCACGCACCACGCGGATGGCCACGTCAGGCTCACCCTGCAGCAGCTTCGGACGCTTGCCGTGCCAGAACTCCTCACGCTTGGCGTTGATGCGCTCCCACTGGCGTACGAGGCTTTCCAGATCCTTGACGATCGCGTCCTCGGAGGCGCCTTCGGCGGCGGTGCGGATGATCACGCCCATGTCCTTCGGGGCGACCTTCGACACGATGTTCTTCAGGCGGCTGCGTTCGCGTTCGCTCAGCTTGCGGCTCACGCCGGTCATGCCGCCGGACGGCACCAGCACCAGGAATCGGCCGGCGAGCGTGACCTGAGAGGTCAGACGTGCGCCCTTGTGGCCGATCGGATCCTTGGTGACCTGCACGAGCACCGGATCGCCGCTCTTGAACGCGAGCTCGATCCTGCGCGGCTGGCCTTCCAGTCGCGTGGCATCCCAGTTCACCTCGCCGGCGTACAGCACGCCGTTGCGGGCCTGGCCGATGTCGACGAACGCGGCCTCCATGCTCGGCAGCACGTTCTGCACACGGCCGAGATAGATGTTGCCGACCGTCTGCACTTCCTGGATATCGGACACGTAATGCTCGACGAGCACGTTGTCTTCCACCACGGAGATCTGGGTGTGCTTCTCCTTCTCGCGCACCACCATGAACCGTTCGACGCTCTCGCGGCGTGCGAGGAAGTCCTGTTCCATGATCTGCGACTGGCGGCTGCGTTCGCGGCGGTTGTCACGGCGGCGCTGCTTCTTCGCCTCGAGTCGCGTGGAGCCCTCGACGTCGGTGATCTCGTCGATGTACTGCTGCTTGCGGGAGCGACGGGTCAGCGGCTGCTCGTCCTCGGCGTTCTGCTCGCCCTTGTTGCGGCGACGGCGACGGCGACGGGTGACGGTTTCGCCTTCGTCCTCGCGATCGCGATCACGGTCGCGGTCGGAACGGGATTCGTGCTCGTCGTGCTCGTCACGGTTCTCGCGGTTCTCGCCGGAACGGGATTCCTCGGCGTTCTGCTCGCCCTTGTTGCGGCGACGGCGACGGCGACGGGTGGGACGCTCCTCCTCGGCGCCTTCCTCCTCGTCGATCGGACGGTAGTTGATGTCGTCGAGCTCGAGGTCCTCCTCGATCTGCTCGACTTCGGCGGCGGCGCGACGCTCCTGCGCGTTCAGCCTGCGGTTGCGACCGCGACGCGACGACGTGCCTTCGCGCTCGTCGTCCTCGTTGCGGTTGTCACGGTTGTCGCGATCATCGCGGTTGCCGCGGGTACGGGTATCGCGATTATCGTCGTCATGATCCTCGTCATGGTTCGTGCGGGAGGCGCGAACGTCGCCGTTCTCGCGATCATCGCGGGAGTCGCCGCGATTGCGGTGGCGACGGCGGGTGGGACGCTCCTCATGATCGTCATCGCGCTCATCGCGGTCGTCGCGGGTGTCGCGATCGTCGTTGGAACCGTTGCCGACCGGGATCACCGGCTCCTGGAACAGCAGCGACGTCATCGGACGGGCCGCGCCGCCGCGGGTCACATGCGGCGAGGACGAGAACAGTTCCTCGGCAATCGCCTGGGCGCGGTCATCGACATCGGAATCGGATGCTGTGGAACGACGGCGACGGGAATGCTTGGGCTCTTCGGCCTTCGGCTCCGGAATGTCCACGGTTTCCACGGCGGAACGACGGCGACGGGTGCGGCGGACCGGCTGGTCGTCAGCGTCCTCGACGGGCGCGGGGACGTCGATCTTGGGTTCCTCGAACAGCGGGGCTGAGTGGTCCTCCACCTGAAGTTTCAGCGAGACGCCGGCCGCGCCTGCGTCGCGCACCACGCGCCTGCCTCCACGGCGGCGACGTGCGGGGGTTACGGGTGATTCATTACGCTGAGCGTCGGTTTCTCCGAGCTCACCCTTGTTCACAATGGGCACAATGCTCCTTGCAGACGCGCTGCATCGCGTCGGCTTTCTCGGGCTTCGCAGTCTCTCACACCACGCTCTCACCGTGGCCGCGCATCAGTTGCTACAACGAAGCAATCCAGTCAAAGTCTGTCTGCCCAGTGGCGGACACCGGCGCTTGCACGGGAACACGGTCCAACTGCAAGGGGATCAACGCCATCTGGCACGTAGGTGGTTTGCAGAACCACCACTCTCCAGTATGCCACACCTTGCGACGTACCGTGTCGGAAACGGAACCGCAGTATGGCACATACGTCGGAAAGCCCGACAATTCAACAATCAATTCATTCAACAATCAATCCGATTGCAGGTTCAACGGGATTCGACGGCGCTCAACAACGCTCGGCAGCGCTCGACAGCATGATATGGGCCGACGCCCGCACCCCGCGGAGGTCGGCCCATATCGGCTCGCCAGTTCGCAACGGCCCATCGGCCCGAGCCGCACCCGGATTATTTCAGCCAATCCTCCAGCAGATCGGCCATCAACACCAGATCGGACTCCGGCAGCTGCTCATCATGCTTATGCGCCAGCAGCGGGCTGCCCGCACCAAGATTCACCGCGGGAATCCCCAGGATCGAGAAACGCGCCACATCGGTCCAACCGAGCTTGGCCAGCGGGTCACGGCCGGTACGCTCCTTGACCAAGGTGACCAGCGACGCGGCCAACGGGGAATCCAGTCCCGGCCTGGCGGACGGCGACTCGTCCTTCATCTCGATGCCGAAACCTTCGAACACGCCACCCGTGGCCTTGTGCTCGCCATTGCCCAGTTCGGCACCGGCATCGGCGCCCATCATCAGCGCCTTCGCCTCAGGCAGCGTCTTGTCGGGCGCGAAACGGTAGTTCACATGGATACGGCACCAGTCGGGAATCACGTTCGTGCCATTGCCGCCGGAAATCAGCGTGGCATTCAGCCCCTCCTGATACGCCAGACCGTCCACTTCGATGCACTTGTTCTCGTACGCGTTGAGCCGTTTGAGCACTTCGGCGGCATCATGGATGGCGTTGTGGCCCATCCACGCGCGTGCGGAATGCGCGGCCACGCCATGCAGCACCACGTCGAATCGCATCGTACCGTTGCAGCCTCCTTCGATACCGCAATCGGTCGGCTCGCCGATAATCGCGAAATCGCCAGAAATCCAATCCGGGTGCGCTTCGACCACCTTGCGCAGGCCGTTCTTCTCCGCCGCGACCTCCTCATGGTCGTAGAACACGAACGTCAAATCGACCTTGGCGTCGGTGAGCGTCGCCGCCAAGTACAGCATCACCGCGTCGGAACCCTTCATATCGGTCGCGCCACGCCCCCAAATCACACGCTCCCCCGGATGCGCCGCGGCGACATCCTCACGGATCAGCGGGTCGCCGGGTTCCAGCCATTTCGGCGGGAAATTGTCGATCACCGGCACCGTATCGAGATGCCCGGCGAGAATCACGCGATGTTCCCTGCCGAACCCGGTGGAGGCGACCAGCGTATCGCCGTGCCTGCGGACCGTCAGATGCGCTTGCCGCTTCAGGAATGCCTCGACCGCGTCCGCGAGCGCCCCCTCCTCGTCGCTGACGGAGTAGATGTTCATGATCTGATCCATAAGGGTGTTCAGCGCCTCACGCTTGCCGCGGGACGCGTCGAATCCAATCTCGTATTCACTCATGCGTCTCATTATCCACCAAAGACGATACGGGTATGGTGGGCGGGCATCGTTTTGAGATAAAACGGCTGACGGTATTCCCGCCGTGCCACACTGGGGTTGATTCGAAGAGAGAGGAACATGCTATGCCAGGTCTGTTGAGCGCGATGCAAGGGTTCTGCGTCATCGGCATCGTCATCGGAACCGGCTATGTGGCCGCGCGTATGCGTATCGGCGGGCCAACCGCGCAGACGGTGCTGAACAGGTTCAGCTTCTTCGTGTCCAGCCCGTGCCTGATGTTCGCGATCCTGTCGAAGGAGAAGATCTTCGCGATCTTCCATTCGTCAATCGTCGTGGCGTTCTTCTCCGCGATTCTGGTGGGTATCGTGTTCCTGCTGCTCAACAAGGCCTTCTTCCATATGAAGCCGGCCGATGCGACCATCGGCGCATTGAACTCGTTGTATTTGAATTCCAACAACATCGGTTTGCCGATCGCCACGTATATTCTCGGCAATCCCGCGCTGGTCGCGCCGATTCTGGTGATGCAGCAGGCGGTGTTCACGCCTATCGGACTGACCGTGCTCGACGTGACCACCAAGGGCAAGGTGTCGGCCAAGGAGATCCTCAAGCAGCCGTTGCATCAGCCGCTGCTCATCGGTTCGCTGCTGGGCATCATCGTGTCCGCGGTTTCCGCGAAGGTCGGTTGGTTCGTGGTGCCGAGCTGCATTTACGATCCGATCAACATGATCGGCAATTCGGCCGTGCCGATGATCCTGATGGCGTTCGGCATGTCGTTGCATGGCACGAAGCCGTTGCAGGAGAAGGCGGATATTCCCGCCACGATCACGGTGGCCGTGTTGAAGAACATCGTGATGCCGATCATCGCGTTCCTGCTGAGCTACTTCGTGATGGGCTTCCGTGGCGCGACGCTGTATGCGTGCGTGGTGCTCGCCGCTCTGCCGACCGGTCAGAACGTGTACAACTATGCGGCCCGGTACAACGTGGGTCTTACGTTCGCGCGCGACGGCATTCTGTTTTCGACGTTGACTTCGCCGATTTTCATCGCGATCATCGCGGCGTTGCTCAGCTGAAATCCGCATCCCGTTGTCTGCCTAGAACGGCCGGAATGGTGTGAACCGTTCCGGCCGTTCCTATTGGCGTGGGTCTGTGTGCTGGTCTTCGCGTACGGGTCTTCCGTACGGATCTGCGCGTACGGGTCTTTGTACGGGTCTTCGCGTCAGTCGTCGGCGCGATGCTCCACCATATTGAGCCTGCGGGCCGCATGGTTGGCAGTCAACGCCCCCACGCCGATCAGCGCGTAGCATAGCGCGACGCCGCAGAGCAGGCTGAACAGCGTCACCGGTTCAAACAACGTCATCGCGATGATCGGGAACAGCAGCAGCATCGAACCGCATCCCGAAACCAGCACCACCGTATTGAGCGGCGTGAACACCTCCGCGAACCGCGCCCGGGCCAGCGTCCGCTCATCGGTACCTTCCAAGCGCAGCATGCGGTATTCGGCGGCCTGATCGTACACGCTGCCGGCCTGCATCACACCGGAACTGACCGCGGCGCGCACGGCCGCGAACGCGAGCGTCAACAGGCCACCGGTGCCGATATCGCGCATGTACAGCGTCGCGGGATTGAGTGGGTCGCCGCCGCGGGGCTGGCTCACCGAAGTGCCCACGGACGTGATGACGGCGATGAACACGGCCAATCCCACGCCGGACACGTTGCGCCACGCACGTTTCGGATTGTCGAGGATGCGGCGCGCGGCGATCATGACGGCCGCGTTCTTCGGCCTGCGAGCGCGTGCCTTGGCCCGCTTGGCGATCACCCATGTGCCGACCACGTTCACCATCGTGAATCCGACGAAGAACGCGCCGAACACCAGCACGAGCACCGCGTTTTCACCCAAACCGGCGAACATCGAGACGTTGTTCAGCAGCAGGTAAAGGCCCGCCATCACCACTAGGAAGATCAGTACACGCCATGTGGCTGGCAGAGGCTGCGCGGCGCGGCTCATCACACCCAATGGGGTGATGGCAACGCGGCGCAGGGTGATCAGCGACGATACCAGCGCGAGCACGGTGACTCCGGCGAGCACGCCCACGAGCACCGGTAGGCCAACCCACAATTCCTGGAACATGAAATGACGGTTCTGGAATTTCAGCAGCATGATCAACGGCATGACCGCACAATAACCGACAATGCCGATACCAGCGCCGAACAATGCCTGGATCGCAGCGTCGAGCGCGGTCAGTTTGACCACTTGAGCGGTGGTCGCGCCGGCCAGCCTGAGCGCGGACAATCGCGCATCCCTACGGGATGCGGCCAAGCGGGCCGCGGAGCCCGCAAGCGAAACGAACGGAACGACGAGCATCAGGCAAGCGAACGCGGCCAATATTACATAGCCGTCCGAATAGGTGTCCATAACCGCCGCGGAACGTTCGGCGGTCCAACGCGTTCCCGGTGCGGCGACGAACATGCCTGCCTCGTTCCTGGCACGTTCCCACGCTTCATGGGTGCCGGGCGCACAGGAAGCGGAACTGATCAGACAACCGAGCGTATGATCGGCGGAGGCGCGCCAGATGAAACCGTGCACGCCTCCCAGCACAGTCAGGAAAATCGTGGTGGCCGCCGCAAAGGCAATGACCGCGAGCGCCGATGTGCGTTCGCCTATGCCGCGAGCGCCTCGGCGGTGGAACAGTTTCCATAGGGTGAAGGTGTTCATTGTTCGCCTCCGAGCAGTCGCCCATCGCGCATGGTGACCGTCCGGCTGCAGAAGGCGGCCACGTTCGGATCGTGGGTGACGACAACCACGGCCGACCCGTTGGCCTGTGCGGCGTCCATGAGTATGCCCATGACTTCGCGCCCGGTGGCTTGGTCGAGTGCTCCGGTGGGTTCGTCGGCGAGCGCACGGGCGATGGCCACGCGTTGCATCTGGCCGCCGCTCATCTCGCCGGGGCGATGCGAGGCGAGATGTTTGAGACCGAGGCATTCCAGCCAAAGCATGGCGGTATCGGTGGCCTGCGAGTAGTCCGTTCCGCCGAGCATCAACGGCAGCGCGATGTTTTCGACTGCAGGCAGTTCGGGGAGCAGCTGCCCGGATTGGAAGACGAAGCCGAAGGCGTTGCGGCGCAGCATGGTGCGGTCCTGATCGGAGATGCCGGTGAGCTCGTAGGCGCAATTGTTGCGCACATGGTAGGTGACCTGGCCGGACGTGGGCAGGTCGATGCCGGCAAGGATGTGCAGCAGCGTGGATTTGCCGGAGCCGGAAGGGCCCATGATGGCGACCGTTTCGCCGACGTTGAGACGAAAACTCACGTTGTTGAGCGCCGGTGCGGTGTTGGCGAGCGCACTCATCGGAGTCGTGCCGACACGGTTCGCGGTCTTGCGTCGCGCCGCATAGTCCATGATGAGGTTGGTTGCGGTGATGACCGGCCTGCCTCCGGGAATGAGGGCATGCGCTGCCGTGCGGTCGCTCGCCGCGTAGGCGTTCGTTGTATAGGCATTCGGTGCGGCGACCGATGCGTTGACGTTCTGATTCCGTTTCATATGTCACACGCTATGCCCCCGAAGCCCTCCCCTCCATCGGACATTGGGAGGATTCGACGCGCCTGACCTCATCCGAAGGAATGACCACAGGCCGTGCCCGCATACGGCGCCGGCGTGGGAACGGTAAGCGACGAGATGCCACGCTCAACGGTGATGTCAGCGACGCACGTCAGCGATAGGTTGCGGCGAGCGCGTTGAGACGTGCCGCAAAACGCGGCCAATCGGTACGCATGGCGGTGAGCAGCTTCAATCCGCCGACCTGTTCGATCGGCACCCATGCGATCTCCATACTTTCATCGTCGTTCGCCTTCGGCTCGACCGTGTGCCCGGGCTTTTCGAACGCGAACACGGTGGTATACGCCCACGGACCGTGATCCTCGCAATAGGAGCCGACTACGTCGATGTCTTCCGGCGTGATGTTCGCCTCCTCATAGCTTTCACGCAACGCGCCTTCGATCGGGGTCTCCCCTTGGGCGGTCGCGCCTCCTGGAATGCCCCATGTGCCGCCTTCAGCCGACCAGACGGCACGATGCTGCATCACCACATGCGTGACATTGCCGGTCCGTTCGTCGCGGCGGGCCAGCAGCACGCCGGAAGCGCCGTTCACACCCCAGTGTTTGCGCCCGCAATCACAATCGATCCAGCCATCGCCTGGCTGGTGCACGTTCTCCTTGGGCGGTTCGATGCCCGCATGCCCGGCGCCTTCGGCCTTGCTTTCCGTAGGCGCAAGCTCGGAGCGCACATTCCACAAATCAGGCCATGCGATGCCCAGCCGTTCCGTAAGACGGCGCACCAACGGCAGACTCAAGCCGATAATGCCGCTCGGATCGCCTTCGATACCGTCGATGAAGGCCCCACCGAAGCCTTCCAGCGTGAACGACCCCGCAACTTCCAGCGGCTCGCCGGTGGCGATGTAACGTTCGATGTCATCACCGCTGAATTCCGAGAAATGCACGACGGCATGGCTGGCGTCGCGCACCACGCGGCCGGTGGCGAAGTCGACAAGGCAATGGCCCGTCCACAGTTCGCCAGTAGCGCCGCTCATATGCTTCAGCCGTTCGCGGGCGGCTTCGACGCTATGCGGCTTGCCGTAGCATTCGCCATCCATAAGGAACATGGAATCGCAGCCGAGAATCAGCGGCCCGACGGTGCTATGCACCAGGCCCGGGCGGCCGGCGGTGAAGACGTTGATGGGCTGGGTTCTAGTCGGGATGTTCACGCCGGAAAAGTCGCGGGTGGTGGCGATGTGGGCGGTGGAATAGTCGATCGGCTTGCCGGGTTCCGTTGTGCCGCGTTCGACGGCATCATCGGTTTCCGAGCGCCCGGCCGCCTTCAGCGGGTAGCCGACGACGCATTCGCCAGTCGCGGCATCGGCCGTGGCTGCGACATTGCGATACGCCTGGTACACGGCTTGAGCCTTGGCTTCGGCAAGAATGGCAACCCGATCGCCGATAAACAATTCGCCGACATTGACGCCGGCCTTTGCCGCGGCGTCTCGTAACGCGGCCGGTTCGTCCACATGCGATACGCGAATCGTGGGGCATACGCCAGCCGCATTCAGCACATTGCGGCGAGGCAGGGACTTGGATGCCAGAATCAGCGGAATGGCCATGGTGTCGAACTCCTCTATCGTTGTTCCCGAAACCGTCGTTCCCGGAAGCTGTTGCTGAGCACAGCATAGCGCACGCGGCACCGCAAGACCGGGCGACGCACTCCCCTGATGGAACGCCTAGGCGAAGCATCCGGACGAAACGAACAGGGTCTTCCATCCGGATGGACGGAAGACCCTGTTGAGAACGGAATGCAAATCAGCTGCGTTCCACTTCAACACCCTTGGTGTTGATCGGCAGATGCAGCACCTTCCAATGGCCGGAAGCGAGCTGTTCGGCGGCCACCTTGTCGATGGCCTCGCGGGCGTCGCCATAATGCAGCACCAGCACACACGGGCCGGCGCCGGAAACGGCGGCCGCATAACCGTGCGAGCGGAACAGCGCAATCAGATCGGTGGACGGCTGCATGAGCGGCGCACGGTACTGCTGATGCAGTTTGTCCTGCGTGGCCACGTACATCAGCGCATTCGGTTCCACGCCCTCGACCGGGTTCATCGCGGCGGGGAGCAAGCCGACGCGCGACACGTTGTACACCGCGTCACGGTAGGCGACTTCCTTCGGCAACGCCTCGCGCGCCTTCTCCGTGGACAGCTCGTAATCCGGCACGAATACGGCGGCGCTCACCGCCGGATCGACCGGATAGTTGACCGTATGGAATCCGCCATGCAGCGGTTCGCCGCCGGGGATCGAAACGGAGCCGACGCCTTCGGGCATTTCGAAATCCCAGCTCACCGTAAGCCCGCCGAACACGGCCGGCGCGACATTATCCGGATGGCCTTCGTAATGCGCGGCCATGTCGAAGATGGCGGCACGGTTCAGCTCGCCCTCCTGGGCGAATGCGGCGGCCGCGGCGATGCCGGCGACGATGGCTTCCGCGGAGGAACCCATGCCACGCGCCTGCGGGATGTTGTTCGTCGCTTCGAGTGTGAACCCGAGATTGCCCAGACCGAAGGTGGCACAGGCGCGGCGGAACGTGGACACCACGAGATGCGTTTCGTCACGCGGCAGCGTGTCTTCGCCTTCGCCGTGGATGATGACGTGCGCGACGCCGTCCGAGGGATCCTCGTTCAGCGTGAAGACGAGCTCGTCATGGTAGTCGAGCGCCAGGCCGACGGTGTCGAATCCGGATCCCAGATTCGCGCTGGTCGCCGGCACGCTCACATGAACACGATTGCAGACCGGTTTCATCAGTCGAGCACTCGCAGGATGGACGGTTCGCCGGCGACGAAGTCGAGGCCCTGCACGGCTTCGACGGTTTCGCGCAGCGTCACTTCGTCGGTCAGGTGGGTGACGAGGCGCAGCTGCTGGATTTCGCCGTCATAGCCCGGATCGGTGACGGAAGGCTTGAGATCCTGGTTCACGCCGTTGATGGATACGCCGCGCTTGGCGAATTCGGCGGCGATGGCGGCCAGCACACCCGGCTTGTCGTGGATGAGGAAGCGCACGGCGAACGCGGCCTTGGACGCCTCGATCGGCGCCTTCTTCAGATCCTTGTACAGCGGGATGGACGGGCCGGTGCAGCCGGCGGCGATATGACGAGCCACGGTGACCACGTCGCCCACCACGGCGGAAGCGGTCGGAGCGCCGCCCGCGCCGCGACCGTAGAACATGAGATCGTCGGCGGCTTCGGCCTTGACGAACACGGCGTTGAAGGAGCCGTGCACGCTGGCCAGCGGGTGGGATTCGGGGATAAGCGCCGGGTAGACGCGGGCGGAAACGCCTTCGTCGCTGTTCTCCACGACGGCGAGCAGCTTGATGACCTTGTGCTCGGCGGTGGCGGCGGCGATATCGTCGGCGGTGATCTTGGTGATGCCTTCAACGGACACGTCGTCGATGGTGACGGAGGTGTGGAAGCCGAGGGTGGCCATGATGGCGGCCTTGTTGGCGGCGTCGTAGCCTTCGATGTCGCCGGTCGGATCGGCTTCGGCATAACCCTTGGCCTGAGCGTCCTTGAGCACATCATCGAAGTCGAGACCCTTGGTGGTCATCTCGTCGAGAATGTAGTTGGTGGTGCCGTTGACGATGCCCAGCATGCTGGTCACCTTGTCACCGACGAGGGATTCACGCAACGGGCGCAGGAACGGGATCGCACCGCCCACAGCGGCTTCGAAGTAGATATCGACGCCCTTGGCTTCGGCGGCGGCGTACAGTTCCGGACCGTACTTGGCGAGCAGGGCCTTGTTGGCGGTGACGACGGAAGCGCCGGATTCGATGGCGGCGAGTACGAACTTGCGGGCGACGCCGGTGCCGCCGATGAGTTCGATCACGATGTCGCTGTTCGTGGCCACGGACATGGTGTCGGTGGTGACGATGGACTTGTCGATCCACGGGAAGGGGTCGGTTTCCGCCGGATCAAGGCAGGCGACGCCGGTGAGTTCAATCGGACGACCGATACGTGCGGTCAGTTCGTCCTTCTGCTCGACGATCAGACGTGCGGTCTGCGATCCGACGGTGCCGGCGCCCAGAAGTCCGACGCGGATGGGGGTTTCGTTCTCGTTTGCCACTGTGAGCCCTTAACCTTTCTGTGCTTGCGCATGCGCGACTCGTGTTCATTCTACGAATGGAATATGACGAGACGGCCGTTCATCCCACGAATCGAAGCGGCTCGCACCCGCACGTTGCCAGCCCATCATCCGCAACGCCTTCCGTACCAATGGCAACGCCCGCGGGAAAAACTCCCGCGGGCGCTACCTGGACGATACCGTTTCCGTCACTCGCTGACGTCCCAATCCAGCAGGTCGTCGATGGTCTGGCGACGGATCATGACATGCGCTCCCTCCTCGGAAACGCCCACGACCGCGGGAATCAGCGCCTGATTATAGTTGCTGGCCATCGTGCGACCGTATGCGCCGGTGACCGGCACGGCGAGCACGTCGCCGCGCTTGGTGTCGGCGGGCAGGTGGCATTCGTGCACGATGATGTCGCCGGATTCGCAGTGCATGCCGACCACACGCGACAGCTTGGTCTCGGCGGAGCCCGCGCGGTTCGCGAGCTTCACCGCATAATCCGCGCCGTACAGCGCCGGACGGATGTTGTCGCTCATGCCGCCGTCGACGGACACGTACACGCGTTCGGTGACCGGATTGCCGGCCTTGTCGGTGGTGTCGCCGCTCAGCTGAACCGGCTTGACGGTGCCCACGCGGTACAGCGTCACACCGGCCGGTGCCACGATCCAACGGCCCGGCTCGAAGGAGATGACCGGCGCGGGCATACCGAGCGCACGGTTGATGGACGACACGGCTTCGGACAGGCGCCCGAGCTCCACGTCGATGTCCATCGAATCCTCGCCGTCGGTGTAGGCCACGGAATAGCCGCCGCCCAAGTCGACTTCGGGCAGCGTGTAGGCGTCGGTGGCGTAGAAGGTCTTGCGCAGCAGCATCATGCGCTTCGCCGCCTGAATGAAGGCGTCCGCGTCGTGGATGTTGGAGCCGATGTGCGAGTGCACGCCGACCAGTTCGAGCACATCCTGATGACGGTAGATCTCCTTGAGCACGGCGAGCGCCGGGCCGTCGGCCACCATGGTCATCGCGTCGGCGAGCTTGCGGTCGCCTTCGGAAACCTTCTCGTGGCTCAGGTCATACGGGTATTTGATGTCGTACTGCAATTCGCGTGCCGCATGGCCGTCACCGGTCGCGCTGTTCGCACCGTCTGCGCCGCCGTTGCCGGCTGCGTTTTCGGCGAGACGCGCGTTGGAACCGGCCGGGGTGACGTCGGTCAGATCATCCAACACGTCGAGTTTGCCGGTATCCGCGCCTGCGGGCAGCAGCGAAACGCCGAACTTCTGGTCCTCGTGCGCGGTGGAGATGAACTCGTGGCCGCCCGCGTGGATGCCGGAGGTCACGCGCAGCATGACCTTGGCCCGTTTGCCCAGTTTGCGGGCGATTTCGGCGATGCGTGCCGGTTCGTTCGGCTCGTCGATGACGATTTTCGCGAATCCCTGTTCGATGGCGAGCGCGATTTCCTCGTCGGACTTGTTGTTGCCGTGCAGCACAAGCCTGCGGCCGGGGACGCCCGCGGCGAGCGCGATGCGCATTTCACCCATGGAGCAGGTGTCGATGAGCATGCCCGCCTTGGTGACGATGCGGCAGATTTCCTTGCTGAGGAACGCTTTGCCGGCGAAGCTCACGTGGGTGACGGTGTTGTCGAAGGCGTTGGCGGCGGCGTGCACGAACGTTTCGGCGCGATGCTTCACTTCGTCGGTGTCGATGAGGTAGAGCGGCGAGCCGAATTCGTCGAGCAGGCTTTCGGCGGTGCGCCCGTGGAAGGTGATGGCGCCGTTTTCGTCGATGGCGCTGGCTTCAGGCCAGATGGGGGTGACGGGCATGATCACATCTTTTCCGGAGCGGTGACGCCGAGCAGGTCAAGGCCTTCGGCGATCACGATCCTGACGGCGTCGTTGAGCTTGAGTCGCGCGGCGGCGCGGGCGGGTTCCGGGGCCTTGGCGATGCGCAGGGCTTCCGCTTCCTCGCTGCGGGCTTCCGGATCGGTGAGTTCCATGGGGACCACGCGTTCGACGTTGTACCACTTGTGGTAGGTGGCGGCAAGATCCTCCAGATAATGCGCCACGCGGTGCGGGGCGCGCAGGTTGCCGGCTTCGCGCAGCAGGGCCGGCCACTGGACCAGGGCGGCGAGCACTTCACCGTCGGCAGGGGTGTCGAGCAGGCTCAGGTCGGCGCCTTCGTAGGTGATGCCGGCGGTTTCGGCATTGCGATCCACGTTGCAGGAGCGTGCGTGCGCATACTGCACGTAGTACACCGGGTTCTCGTTGCTGTGGGATGCGAGCAGGTTGAGATCGATGTCGACCGGGGAGTTGTAGTCGGTGCGTGCCAGCGAGTAGCGGGAGGCATCCACGCCGATGGCGTCGGTCAGATCGTCGATGGTGACGACGTTGCCGGCGCGCTTCGACATGCGCACGGCCTTGCCGTCCTTCATCACGTTGACCAGCTGGCCGATGAGGATCTGCATGTTCTCGCCCGGCTTGTCGCCGAACGCCTCGCACATGGCCATCATGCGGCCGATGTAGCCGTGATGGTCGGCGCCGAGCATGTAGATGGCCACGTCGGCCGGGTTGACCTCGCGGTGGCGCTTGTTGCGGTAGTAGGCGATGTCGGCGGCGAAGTAGGCGTAGTGGCCGTCGGATTTGATGATCACGCGGTCCTTGTCGTCACCATGCTTGGTGGAGGCGAACCAGGTGGCGCCGTCCTTTTCGAAGATGTCGCCGCGTTCGCGCAGGTCGGCGATGGCCTTGTCGACTTCGCCATCGTTGTACAGGCTGTTCTCGTGGAACCACACGTCGAAGTTGACGCGGAAGTTCTTCATGGACTTCTGGATCTCGTCGAACATCATCGGGACCGCACGCTTGCGGAATTCCTCACGCTGTTCGGAATCGCCTTCGCCCAACGGTTCGCCGTTCTCGTCGGTGCCGCCGTCGATGCGCGGCAGAGCGAGGATGTCGACGCCGTCCGCCTTGGCTTCGTCGATGACGCGCTGCGCGATCTCATCGATGTAGGCGCCCTTGTAGCCGTCGATCGGTGTGGTTTCGCCGTGTGCGGCGGCGACGAGGGACTTGGCGAAACGGTTGATCTGCTCGCCGTGATCGTTGAAGTAGTATTCGCGTACGACCTTGGCGCCGTTGGCTTCGAGCACGCGGGCCATGGAGTCGCCGACTGCGGCCCAACGGGTGCCGCCGATATGGATCGGACCGGTCGGGTTGGCGGAGACGAATTCGAGGTTCAGGGTTTCGCCGCCGAGATGATCGTTCTTGCCGTAGGCGCTGCCAGCTTCGAGCACGGAATCCACCACGGCTGCGGCGGAAGCGGAGTCGAGCACGATGTTGATGAAGCCGGGGCCGGCCACTTCCACGGACTTGATGCCGTCCGCCTTGACGAGTTCGGCGGCGAACAGTTCGGCGAAGTCACGCGGCTTCATGCCGGCCTTCTTGGCCAGCTGCATGGCGGCGTTGGATGCCCAATCGCCGTGCGCGCGGTCCTTCGGACGCATCACGGCGAACTTGGCCTGCGGGGGGATAAGATCTGCGGTTAACGTACCGGCCTTGCCTTCGTTCACAAGGTCGTTGACGATGTTGAAAATCAGTTCACTAAGCGCTTCTGGACTCATTCCTCCAAGTCTACCGAGCGCGCAGACAGAAACACCCCTCCGATTCCGCTTCGCTTCAAGGCGTGGAACACACGCCCGAGCGGAGGGAAAACGAGGGGTGAAACCGCGGGTTGTACGGCTCAGCGCTTGCCGTTCCTGCGGCGACGCCACGCTTCGGAAGCGTAATAGGCCACGTAGCACAGCGCGACGAACGGGATCATGTACAGCAACGTCGAACGCTGGGATGGGTCGAGGACCACGAGCACCAGCGCACCGATGCACATCACGATCGCGGCGATCGGCACGAACGGGTAGCCGGGAGCCCTATAGCGCAGTTCACTCACGGCATGGCCTTCACTGATCCAACGCTTGCGGAAGAGCATATGGCATACGGACACCGACGCCCACACCACGAGCGTGGCCAAGCCGGACACGGCGACCAGCGCAAGATACACGGTCGACGCGGCCACCACGGACGACAGCAGGGCGAGCAGGCTGCCTGCCATGCTGAACAGCACGGCGAACACCGGCACGCCATGGAAATTGGTTTTGGCGAGCGCGGACGGGATCATATGCTCCTTGGCGAGCGACCACACCATGCGCGAGCACACGTACAGGCCGGAGTTCGCGGCGGACAGCACGGCGGTGAGCACCACGAAGTTCATGATGTCGCCGGCGAACGGCATGCCGATGGACTGGAAGACGAGCACGAACGGGCTGGTGTCGACGCCGGCTTTCTGCCACGGGATGAGCGCGGACATGACGGCGATGGAGCCGATGAAGAAGATGGCGAGACGCAAAACCGTGGTGTGCACGGCCTTGGGGATGGCCTTCTGCGGGTCCTTGGTTTCGCCCGCGGCCACGCCCACGACCTCGGTGCCGGAGAAGGCGAACACCACGGTGAGCAGGGTGGAGAAGACCGGGATGATGCCGTTCGGCAGCAGGCCTTCGGAGACGAAGTTGCCGAAAAGCGGCGCATGGCTGTAGCCCTTGATGGGGATGATGCCGAAGATCGCGAACAGGCCGACCACGATGAACGCGATGATGGCAATCACCTTGATGCTGGCGAACCAGAATTCCGATTCACCGTACAAGCGTACGGAAAGAATATTGAGCAGGAACACCACGACGATGAACACCGCGGACCATATCCATGCGGGAGAATCGGGGAACCATCGTTGCATGAGCAGGCCCGCCGCGGTGAATTCGGAGGCGAGCGCCACGGCCCAGTTCAGCCAGTAGAGCACGGCGATGGTGAACGCGGTGCCGGGACCGATGAATCGTTTGGCGTACAGGTGGAAGCTGCCGGCGTAGGGCATGGCCACAGACAACTCGCCCAAGCTCAGCATGATGAAATATACGAGCAGCGAACCGATACCGTAGGCGAGGATCGCGCCGAACGGTCCGGCCTGGTGAATGGTGTAGCCGGAGCTGAGGAACAGGCCCGTGCCGATCACGCCGCCAAGGGAGATCATGGTCAGGTGGCGGGCGCTCATCTTGCGTTCGAGACCGTTATGCTCGTCCGTTGCTTCCGTTTCCATGGCTTCTGCCGTTTGCGCGGATTCCACCGTTTGCGTTACGCCCGGCTCCCCCGCTGTTTCAGGCCGTCTGCGTTCATTATCCGATTGCACGGTCATTCGTATGCTCCTTGCCCGCAATACTGTGATGGATGCGGCCGTTCCGGCACGCGCATCCAAGGGGCAACTATACGGTATGCGGGTACGCGAAGCCCTCGCATGGGGCAGTATTCGGATTATCGTACGCCTGTGGCGGCATGCAAAAGCCCCGCGCGAATCAACTTCGCACGGGGCCAGACGAATCGTGCCCGGACGGAACCGGGACCAATGTCACTGTGCTGCGATCGTTGCGATCATCACTGCACGGCGATGGCGTCGATCTCGACGAGCGCACCCTTCGGAATGTTGTTGCCGCCGAAGGCCACACGGGCCGGCTTGACGGAACCGGTGAAAGTCTGAGCGTACACGGCGTCGACCTCCTTGAAATCATCGACGTTCTTCATGTAGATGGTGGCGCGCACGACCTTGTCGAGGCTGCTGCCTGCAGCATCGAGGATGTTCTTGATGTTCTTCAGCGCCTGTGCCGCCTGCTCACCTGCGGTCGCACCGGCCAGTTCGCCGGTAGCCGGATCAATGCCCAGCTGGCCGGAGACGAACACGAAGCCGTTCGCCTTCACGCCCTGGCTGTACGCGCCCAGCGCCGCCGGAGCCTGAGAAGTCGCCACTTCTTCCAGGGATTCGTTCATTGTGCACTCCTTGCAATCAGGGCATACGTCACGCCGCACACACCGAACGATGAGCGGCGAACCGATGCCGTTTGACGTCTTTCCCAGCAGTCTACTTGCCCAGCCTGCATGACCGTTCGCTCTGCCCGCAATCCGGCCACTGCGGGTGGGTTAGCAGACGGGTACACCACCCGAACAGCGGTACCTAAAACGGTACCTAAACGGGACACATACATCGAAAGATGCAACGATTCAAAGGCTGACAAAAGCCCAAGCGAACACCGGATTTTCAGTATATTTTCGGCATGAAAAGGACTTCCGGCATACCGTCGGCAACCCCTGTAGTGGGCTTGATGGGGATCGAACCCACGACCTTCTGTTCCGGAGACAGACGCTCTATCCACTGAGCTACAAACCCAAGCAACTCCCCTACTCTACACCATCTGAGCGAAAACTTCAGCCATCGAGCACACCGACTGCCCCAATCGCATCCCGCGCCCGCACCCCGCACCAGCACCCCGCACCCGAAGCCCAAGGCGAACCAGATAAAACCCCAGCAAAAGCCTCAAATCGCCGCGCTTCGCCTATCCGCGCCGTAATAAAACCGTCTAGACTTGAGTTATGTCCGAGCCAATGAATGATTTCGAATACGAGCGCCGCTTCTTCTGCCATGCGCTGCCCGCTGAATATCGCAAGGGCAATCCTCCGGAACTCGTCATCCAAAGCTATTACGTGCATTCCAACAATTACGTGCTGCGCGTGCGGCTTACATCACGCAGCATCAATCTCGTCATGGATTGCGACACCTACCCCATCGATGTGCTGCACAACTACCGTGACGCCTTCTCCCACGCCTATGTGACGGTGAAGGGTCCGGCCTCGCTGGGAACACGGTATGAGAAGGAAATGGAGATCGATACGCGCATCGCGGCGGAACTGATCACGCGCGGCGGCGATACGGTCATCAAGAACCGCTATTCCGTGTGGATCGCCGAAGATGGGTGGAACGTGGACGTGTTCGGTGCGACGAACGCGCCGCTCATCATCGCCGAAGCCGCACGCAGCGGGCCGGTGACGAATCTGACGATTCCGAAATTCTGCCTGACCGAAGTCACCGACCAACCACGGTTCAGCAACGAGAGTCTGGCCGCAAGCCCGTTCAGCAGGTGGGCCGGAGAATTCGAGGCCGAGCTGAGCGAAAAAGGACCCAGCTTCCAACAAGTGTTCGGCACGAACAAGATGGGCGACTGAAAAGGCGTTCCGCAGAAATCCGCGGAACGCCCGTACAACAAGCTCGGAAGCGAGCGCCGGCGTGCGGCGCATCGCTTATCGCATCAGTACATCAGCGTGGCGAGACGACGACGTGCCGCCACCAGACGAGGATCCCCGGTTTCGGGAATGGTGAAGTATTCAAGCAGACGCTGGCGCACCGGCTCGATATCCGCCTTATGGCCTGCCGCCACGAAGTCAAGCAGACGGTCGAACGCATCCTGGATCTGCCCGCCGATCATATCGATATCGGCCACGTCGAGCTGCGCTTCCACATCATCCGGGCGATCGGCGGCGGCGGTACGCACTTCACGCACGTTCGCCGTGGCGGAACGCGCCAACAGCAGCGCCTTGGAACGTTCACGCGCGGCGAGCGCATCGTTCGGATCGGCTTCGAGCACTTGCGCGTATGCGGCCGCGGCACCGGCATAGTCGCCGACCTGCGCAAGCTGGTACGCCTCCTGATGCTCAGGCGGCACCACGGAAGCGGGATTCGCGGCACCCTCATCCTGCGCACCATCCGCATCAGGATCGCCGGAGTACGGTGCGGTTCCGTTCACGCCGGCCTGCTGGGCCATGGCCACGATCTTCGGCAGCACCTGTTCGGTGATCTGCTGCATTTCCTCATCGCTGGGCAGCCCCTGCAGCAACGGCATCGGGCGGCCGCCGATCAGGGCGAACATCGCCGGAGCGCCCTGCACTTGCAGTGCCTGGGCGATATTCGGATTGGTTGCGATGTCGATACGGGACATCTGAATCTGCCCGTTCATCGCGTTGACCGCGTCGGCGAGCTTGCGTGCCATCGGGAACAGACGATCATCGGTCGGAACCCACAGGAATAGCAGGATCGGGAACGTGGTCGAGGTCTGCACCATCGCCTGGAAGGTGTTTTCAGTCGTGTCGATCACATAGCCGCCGGCCGCCGGCGCCCCACCGGCCTGACCGGGTTCGGCTTTGACCTGATGCTTCAACGCCTCCAAATCGACCGCACCCGCCAACGAAACGCCCGGATTGAACTGCTGCTGACCTGCCATGGTGTCCTCCATAAACACAAAATCGTTGCTGGCTTAACTATAAGTACCAGCAACGATTTCATGCTACGCAAAATCCACTGTTCAACGGATCGCCTATATGGTATACGGGCTTATATCATGCGGGCTTACAGCGCCTCCACCTTGACGGGTTGGCGTTCCGCGCCCACGGCGGTGATCTGCTGCCCGGACCCGGCTGCCGGAACCCACAGCGCGATCACGTTCACGTACGTGACCTTCATCGTGCTGGTGGCTTTGCCGCCGCCGAACAGCGCCTTCTCCTCATCCGAGGCAGGCAACGATTCGCGTCCTTCGCCGGCCTGACGCGTCCACGTCGAGTCGATACGAGCCACGACCAGATCGCCGCCGTCCGCCGAACGCATGATCTTGATCTGATCCTTCGGCACGGTGAACACCTGCTGCTGCGTGCCCTTGTTCGCCTCCATGCCCTGCTGCACCGTGGCGGACAACTTCTGCAGGTCGTCACGGAACATATCGTCGGCGAAATCCTTCTTGTATTTGCTGGAGTCACCGCTGTTGAGCAGGTCGCAGTATTCGTTGACCGCTTCGGCGGGGGTCGCCACCAGCTTGGAATCCTTCGCCGTGCCCATTTCGCTGCCCAGCTTGGGCACTTCGAACTTCGGCAGTTTCGCGCCCTGGAACAGCCTTGCGACACCCCACAGCTTGTAGTTGTCTCGCGCGGAATCCTGGGTCAGGACCAGAAGCCTCTTGGACTGCTGGTCGTCGGTTGTGGTCGTGATGGTGAACACGGTGCGCGGCCAGCCGTCGTTGACGGGGATGACGGTCTGCGTGATCTTGCGCGGAATAACCGCCTTGGCCTGCATCTTGCCGGTCGCCTTCGCGATAGTGAGTTCGCTGGTGCGCACGTCGAGTTGCGGACCGGTGACACGTTCGGCCAAGCCATCCGCGCTTTTGCTGTTGTCCGCGGCGTCGAGCACATCGAGGATCTTGTTGCGGATCGCCTTCTCTTGGGCCGTGCTCAGGTCGGGCGTGGTCTTTTCGGACGATGTCGACGTGACTTGCGGAACCTGCCCTTCGCACGCCGCAAGGGAGACGAGCATGCCGGCGCTGGCTATGAGCGCCGTGATTCTGGTAAGGGTGCGTTTGTTCATCAGGCTTCCTCCTCTTCGGCGGATTCCTCATCGGAAGGTGCGCTCTCGGCGGAGTCCGTATCGTTATTGTCGGATTCGTCCGATTCGGATGCGTCCGTTTCGTCGGATTCGTTCGATTCGTCCGATTCGGATTCGTTCGATTCAGCGGATTCATCGGATTCGGTTTCGTCCGTCACCTTATCGTCCGATTCATCGGATTCGCTGTCGGCGGATTCAGATGCAGCTTCGGTTTCCGTTTCTTCCGGCGCGTTTTCGGTCGCGTCTTCAGTCGTGCTTTCGGCTTCGGTCACATCTTCAGCCGCGTCTTCGGTTCCGGAATCAGCACCGGAACCAGCACCGGAGTCGGCTTCGGCATCGGTTTGCGTTCCCATGCCGAAGGATTCCCCGGATTCCTGTGCCAGTCGCGCGAAGTACGCTTGCAGTTCGTCCGCGGAAATCACCGACGTCTCCTCGCCCACCGACTCATCATCGGCTTCCGTATCGCCGGCGGCATCCGCCACCAGATTGCGTGCGGACGGATCGACAACGGTCGGCTGCGCAATCTCATCATTCGAAGCGGCGGCATGCCTACGGCTCCTCCTGGAACGCGGTTTGAATGCGGAGGCCAAACCGCTCAGGCTTCCTGCCACAGCATCCTTCACGGACACTTCCTCAATCGGTTGCTGTTCCTGTTCCTCAAGCTGACCTGCCATACCGGACACCACACGCTTGTTGCGGCGACGATGCGGCGGCATGGCGAACACGGATGCGGTCAGCACCGCGCCCAACGCCAACAGTCCGCCGACGAAATAGAACGGCATCGCGAAATCGGGCAGCGTCTTACGCGTCCATGTGAGGGAAACATCCGCATTCTGTTTCTTGCCCAAGTCGATGAGCAGCACGTCCGAACTGTTCTTGGCATTGATTTCGGTTTCAACGTTCCTCTCATCGCACGTCACCGCACGCCACATGTCGGAATCCTTGAAATCGACCCCTGTCTGTTCCTCTGCGGCGGCATCGGCGGATGCGCTCGTATCTCCGGTGGCTTTCACCGTGCTCAACGTCGACCAGTCCTCAAGACCGGTCAGTCGCGTGTACGTTTCGCCGGACAGCCATCCCGTGGCATCCTTTGCCGATGTGGAGGCGATGCAAACCTTTTCCGCCCCACCTACCGACACGTTCACTTTCACATCGTCGTCAACCAGACCGCTCACGCCAGGGTCCGTTACGACATAACGGCTTCCGGATACCTGCGTCTGCGCCGTAATCGTACGACTGGGCTTCCACTCGGTGGCGTTCATAAGACCAAGCCCGATGGACGCTACGGCGAGCAGACCCAGGATCGGTGTCACCACACCGCGCATCAGCCTCGCATGGTGACGCGCCTTCTTTTCTGCACTTGGCTCGTTATCCATGGCTTCGACCTCGGATTCGTTTGTCCGTTTCAAAAAAACTCATAGCACCACCATTCTAACAATAGGGCGTTATACCCGGAAAATCAGGGTTCCCGGCTAGAGTGAGTTGTCATGCATTCACATAAGATCACCATGTTGCTCCGTTCCGCTCTGGCGGCCGGATGCGCGCTGGCCATGTGCGCCACGCTTGCCGGCTGTTCCAACGGCTCCGACTCCTCCAGATCCGACAAGGATTCCTCCGATTCCTCCAAGCAGACGGTCAATATGGACCAGATCTCCGGCATCACCGCCACCGGCAAGCTCGGTGAGAAGCCGAAGGTCACCTTCAAAACACCGATGACGGTGCAGAACAACACGTACGCGATCCTTCAGAAGGGCGACGGCGATACCATCCAGAAGGGCGACCGCGTGTGCGCCCAGGGCATCGCGATGAACGTCAAGGATGGCTCCGAGCTCATGAGCTCGTGGGAGAAGAACACGCCCGACTGCTCCATCCTGCTGTCCGATTCCAATCTCAAGCAGATCGAGCCGTACAAGACAATGGTCGGTCAGAAGCTCAACACTTCCATCGCATTCGGCATCAACGACAGCAATTCCGCGAACACCTCCTACATTCTCGTCTACACGCTCGTCTCCAAGTCGAAGGACCTCACCCGTGCGGAAGGCGATAAGGTCGCCGATGTCCTGGCATCGTTGCCGAAGGTGACGCTGGCGAAGGACGGCAAGCCTTCCGTCGATATGAACGGCCAGGGTTCGGTCGATAAGCAGATCACCCAAACGCTCATCAAGGGCAAGGGCACGAAGATCACCAATTCCATGACCGCGGTGGTGAAGTACACCGGTTGGACGACCGATGGCAAGCAGTTCGATTCCTCGTGGGACAAGAACACCACCTTCGACGCCGATGTTTCCTCCTCCGGCCAGATCATCCAAGGTTGGAAGGATGGTCTGATCGGCCAGACCGTCGGCTCCCAGGTGCTGCTGGTGATTCCGCCGGACAAGGGTTACGGCAATAAGGCCACCGGCTCGATTCCGGCGAATTCGACGCTGGTGTTCGTGGTCGATATTCTCGCCGCGTACTGATCGGCGGCCGCCGGTTGTCCGTAACGGATTCCGCTGATATAGCGAAGGAGCCTTCCCAAGATTGGGAAGGCTCCTTTTCAGTTTGCGGTGCTTACGTTGCGAATCACGGCAGACGCACTGCGGACCGCGGCTCAGAAAAGCCGTAACGAATCGTCCTCCGTGCCCTTCATCTCCTCATAGTCGAGGATCAGGCAGCGGAATCCACGGTCTTCGGCGAGTACCCTGGCCTGCGGGGTGATGGTCTGCGCGGCGAAAATGCCGTGCACGGGCGCGAGCAACGGGTTGCGGTTCAACAGCTCGCAGTAGCGCGTAAGCTGTTCCACGCCGTCGATACCGCCATGTCGTTTGATTTCGATGGCGACGTGTTCGCCGTTCGCGTCGATGGCCATGATGTCCACCGGACCGATGGCGGTCGGGTATTCACGGCGGACAAGTTTCGCGCCTTCACCGATGCGTTCGATCTGTTCGGCCAGATAGCGTTGCAGGTGATCCTCGACGCCGTCCTTGATGAGTCCCGGATCCTCGCCCAAATCGTAGGTCTCGTCGGAGTAGATGTGCTGCAAGGTGACTTCGAGCACGTCGGAGGACTTGTCCGAGGTCACGCGAAGCACCTTTTCCGGCGTGGGCGTATCCACGTCGTCGTCCGCGTTCGGCGGGGTGATGTCCTTGAGCGTGCAGGGGGCCGCCATCCAGTTCAACGGCTTGTACGATCCCAATTCGGAGAAGATCAGCAGGCTGTTGTCCGCCTTGACCAGCAGCACGCGCTTGGCGAGCGGCAGCGAGGCGTTCAGACGGCCCGAATATTCGGCGGAGCAATCGGCAACCAGAATTCGCATAAGAGCCCACCCTAGCGCATGGGCACAATCTTCGGTATACGTGCGCATACGCACGCCCGACGCACGCAATCGCCGCATCCCCGCACGCCCGCAGGCATAACAAAAGCGGCGCCCCTTTCGGAGCGCCGCCCAAAGCAGACGATATCGTCTATACGGTCATTCGGCGTTTTCTTCCGCACGCTTAAGCGTGCCGGCGTCCTCGACCGCAACGGTGAGCTTGTTCGAATCGAAGGAAATAAATCCGTCCGCGACTTCGATCACGTGGCGGGTACCGTCCTTCTCAACCACGGCAAGCTTACCCTGCTTAATCAGCGTGAGCACAGGCTCGTGATTAGGCAGAATACCCATCTGACCGCCGGAAGCGGGAATGGTGACCTGCAACGCCTCTCCGCTCCACACCGGGTGTGCGGCGGAGACGATGTTCACCTGCATCGTGGCTTTCTCGCTCATCAGTCACCAAATTCCTTCTGCATGTCGTGCCACTTGCGCTCGAGATCCTCGATGCCGCCGATGCCGGAGAAGGCCTGCTCGGGCACGTTGTCGTACACGCCGTCGCAGATGCGGGTGAAGGCTTCGATGGTCTCGTCGGCCGGCACGTAGGAACCCGGACGACCCGTGAACTTCTCGGCCACGTAGAAGTTCTGGCCGAGGAACTGCTCGATACGACGAGCACGGTTCACGGTGGTCTTGTCCTCTTCGCTCAGCTCGTCGATACCGATCAGGGCGATGATGTCCTGCAGCTCCTTGTTACGCTGCAGAATCGCCTTGACGCGGTTGGCGCACTCGTAGTGAGCCTGGCCCACGTAACGCGGATCAAGGATTCGCGAGGTGGAGCTCAGCGGGTCCACTGCCGGGTAGATGCCCTTCGATGCGATTTCACGGGAAAGCTCGGTGGTCGCGTCGAGATGGGCGAAGGTGGTTGCCGGGGCCGGGTCGGTGTAATCATCGGCCGGCACGTAGATGGCCTGCAGCGAGGTGATGGAGTGGCCTCGGGTGGAGGTGATGCGCTCCTGCAGGGCGCCCATCTCATCGGCAAGGTTCGGCTGGTAGCCCACGGCGGAAGGCATACGGCCCAGCAGGGTCGACACCTCGGAACCCGCCTGGGTGAAGCGGAAGATGTTGTCGATGAACAGCAGCACGTCCTGGTTCTGCACGTCACGGAAGTACTCGGCCATGGTCAGTGCGGTCAGCGGGACACGCAGACGGGTACCCGGCTGCTCATCCATCTGGCCGAAGACCAGTGCGGTCTTCTCAAGCACGCCGGCCTCGTCCATTTCGCCGATCAGATCGTTACCCTCACGGGTACGCTCGCCGACGCCGGCGAACACGGACACACCGCCGTGGTTCTGGGCCACGCGCTGAATCATTTCCTGGATCAGCACGGTCTTGCCGACGCCTGCACCACCGAACAGACCGATCTTGCCGCCCTGCACGTACGGGGTGAGCAGATCGATGACCTTCACACCGGTTTCGAACATCTGGGTCTTGGACTCCAGCTGGTCGAATGCGGGCGGGTTGCGGTGGATGGGCCAACGCTCGGTGACGGTGATGGTCTCATCCGGCTTCTTGTTCAGGATGTTGCCGGACACGTCGAAGACGTGGCCCTTGGTCACATCGCCGACCGGCACGGAGATCGGGCCGCCGGTATCGAGCACGGCGGCGCCGCGGACGAGGCCATCGGTCGGCTTCAGTGCAACGGCGCGCACGGTGGAATCGCCGAGGTGCTGCTCGACTTCCAGCGGAATCGTGTGGCTGCCGCTTTCGCCTTCCTCGTTGGCGCCCATGTCGGACAGCTCAACGGTCAGTGCGTTGTAGATGTCGGGCAGATGGCCAACCGGGAATTCAACATCGATAACCGAACCCTGGATACGCGTAACGCGTCCGGCAATCGGCTCAGTAGCTTCTGCAGTCTGGTTCTCAGCCATATGCGTTCCTACTCTTCCTTCTTATTCAGCGCGTCGGCGCTGCCGATGATTTCGGTAAGTTCCTGGGTAATCGAGGCCTGACGCGAAGCGTTGAGCTTGCGGGTCAGATCGTCGATCAGGCTGCGGGCGTTCTCGGTCGCCGTGTGCATGGCATTCTGTCGGCTTGCCGTTTCGGATGCGGCCGCGGTGAGCAGGCATTCGTGGATGCGCGACTGAATGTATTTCGGCAGGATGGCGTCCAGCACCTCGTCCACGCTCGGCTCGAACGCGTACAGCGGGCTCGCTTCGGCGTTCTGGTCGGTGTTGATCTTGGTGGGCTGGTCCGCAATCACTTCGACAGGCAGCATGCGCAGCACGCGCACCTTCTGCACGACCATGTTGATGAACTCGGTGAAGACGATGTAGAGTTCGGAAACCCCGCCGTCCTCATCCGACTTCATGTACGCGTCGACCAGTGCCTTCGAGATCGCTTCGGCGACTTCAACGCCGGGCTTGTCGGTATTGCCTTCCCAAGTACCTGCGATATCGCGGTTGCGATACTTGTAGTACGACACTCCACGACGACCATACACGTACAGTTCCGTCTGCTTGCCCTGCTCATCGAGGCGGGCCAGCAGCGATTCCGTTTCGCGGATGATCGAGGAGGTGTAGGGACCTGCCATACCACGATCCGAGGTGAGGGCGAGAACGGCCACACGGGTGCCGTTCTCGCTTTTCTTCACGATCGGATGATCGATATGGGTGTGCTGTACCAGAGCTTGCACGGCGTCGGAAATCGCATCGCTATACGGCTTCGCGTTCAAGGCGACGTCGCGCGCCTTGGCGATGTGCGAAGACGCGATCATCTCCTGCGCGTTGAAGATCTTCTCCAACGAGCTGGTGGAGGCGATCCTAGATTTCAATGCGAGTTGCGAGCCCATGGATCACTTCTCTCCCGCGACGATCTTTTCCTGCTCGATCGGGGCGGCGTGCTCCGTGTCGGGCTTCTTCTCGACCAGCGGCTTGCCTTCGCTGGTGACGAAGGTGGCACGGAACTCATCCACTGCCTTGTCGAGGGCTGCCTCGGTGTCGGCGGTGAAGTCACCCGTTTCGCGGATGGTCTTGAGGATATCGGTGTTGTGCTCCAGGTAGTCCAGCATGCCCTTTTCGAACGGCAGCACGTCGTTCAACGGCAGGTCGTCGATCTTGCCGTGGGTACCGGCCCACACGGAAGCGACTTCCTGTTCCATCGAATACGGCGAGAACTGCGGCTGCTTGAGCAGCTCGGTCAGGTGCGCGCCACGGTTCAGCTGGGCCTTGGATGCCGCATCCAGATCGGAGGCGAACATGGCGAAGGATTCCAGCGAACGGTACTGGGCCAGGGAGATCTTCAGCGTACCGGAGACCTTCTTCAGTGCCTTGGTCTGTGCGGCGCCACCGACTCGGGAGACGGAGATACCGACGTCCACGGCAGGACGCTGGTTGGCGTTGAACAGGTCGGACTGCAGGAAGATCTGACCGTCGGTGATGGAGATCACGTTGGTCGGAATGTATGCGGACACGTCGTTCGCCTTGGTCTCGACGATCGGCAGACCGGTCATCGAGCCACCGCCAAGGTCATCGGAAACTTTGGCGCAGCGCTCCAGCAGACGGGAGTGCAGGTAGAAGACGTCGCCCGGGTACGCTTCACGCCCCGGCGGGCGACGGAGCAGCAGGGAGATCGAACGGTAGGCTTCGGCCTGCTTCGACAGGTCGTCGAAGACGATCAGGACGTGCTTGCCGTGGTACATCCAGTGCTGTCCGATGGCGGAACCGGTGTAGGGGGCGATGTACTTGAAGCCAGCGGAATCGGATGCCGGGGACGCCACGATGGTGGTGTACTCCATGGCTCCGGACTCTTCGAGGCTCTGACGCACGGAGGCGATGGTGGAGCCCTTCTGGCCGATGGCCACGTAAATGCAGCGGACCTGCTTCTTCGGGTCGCCGGATTCCCAGTTGGCCTTCTGGTTGATGATCGTGTCGATTGCGATAGCGGTCTTGCCGGTCTGGCGGTCGCCGATGATGAGCTGACGCTGACCGCGGCCGATCGGTGTCATGGCGTCGATGGCCTTCAGGCCGGTGGACATAGGCTCGTCGACCGGATGACGGTGCATGACGTCCGGTGCCTGGGCTTCCAGGATACGGCGGCCTTCGGTCTTGATCTCACCCATGCCGTCGATAGGACGACCCAGCGGATCCACGACGCGACCAAGGTAGCCATCGCCGACGGGCACGGAGAGCACTTCGCCGGTACGGCGCACTTCCTGGCCTTCCTCGATACCAGCGAAATCACCGAGGATAACCACACCGATTTCGCGAGCATCAAGGTTGAACGCCAGGCCCTGCGTGCCGTCCTCAAAGGTCAGCAGCTCGTTGGCCATGCAACCAGGCAGACCTGTCACGTGCGCAATGCCGTCACCGGCCGTCGCGACATATCCCACTTCCTGAGTGGGGGTGTCGGTCGGCTTGTACGCTTGGACGAAATCGTCCAACGCCTTGCGCACCGAGGCAGGATCAATGGTAAGTTCTGCCATGATCTCTCCTTTATTGTTGTGTAAAAATCTATTTGTTCAGCGCTGGCGACCGTTCAGGATACGGTCTTCACGCTGCGCCGCAAGTTCTCCAGCTGCGCCACCACGGTGTTGTCCGTGACCTCGTCGCCCACCTGCACACGCATGCCGCCGAGTACCGACGGATCGACCACGCAGTCGATGTGGACCGCGTGTCCGACCTTCTTGGAGTACACCGCGACAAGCCTGTCGATCTGGGCCTGGCTCAGTGGCGTCGCCGTGGTCACGATGACCATGGACTCGCCCATATGGCGGGAGAGCTTGTTGATCAGCCACTGAATGGTTTCCAAGTAACGGCGCTTGCGCAGGTTCTCCGTGGCGTGCTCGGCCAGACGCATCGTGACCTTGTTGAGGACCTTGCCGTCGAACAGCTCATGGAAGAACTTGACGCGGGCTTCGCTCGACACGGTCTCGTCGTAGAGCTTGGCACGCACCACCGGAACGTTCAGCAGCGCGGAATGCAGTTCCGCCAGCTCGATGGCCACCTGCAGCGTGCTGTCGGTGGCATCCGCGTAGTACATCATCGCATCCACGCCGAAATCCTCGACCGCGTTCGCGATATCGGTGGCACGGCTCCAACGGCGCCTGACGACTTCGGTCATGATCTCCATGGTCATCGGATGCACCTGATCGCCCAGCAGGGTGTTCAGGACCGCAACCTTGTCCTCAAGGGGTCGCGACACGTCGGTAAGCGCACGTTCGATACGGATGTTGCCGTCGAGCAGCGAGGTGATGACGAACAGCTCATTGCCGATGCGCCATGCATCCTCACGGGTATCACGCAGCTTGGATGCCAGCAAATCACGCGATTCGCGATCAGCTATACGAGATGCCTCTCCTCGCATGATGTCACCTGCCTTTCTCTCTGCCTGATATCACTGCTTGTCCGAATCCATGCCGTCGATCAGCTGATCGATCATGGACGACTGCACCTTCTCGTCCTGAAGCTCGCTGCCCAGGATCTTGCCTGCCAGAGCCGTAGCCAGAGCGCCGACCTCACCCTTGAGCGAGACCAGAGCCTGCTGCTGCTGCGATGCGATGGCACGCTGTGCGCTGGCGGTGATCTGGTTGGCGTCGGCCTCCGCACGGGAACGGGCGTCGGCAACGATATGGGATGCCTCGGCGCGTGCGTCGTCGCGGATCTTGGAAGCCTCGACACGGGCGTTGCTCAGCTGAGCCTCGTACTTGGCCTTGGCCTCGTCGGCATCCTTCTGGGCCTGCTCGGCCTTGGCGATGCCTCCCTCGATCTTTGCCGCACGCTCATCGAACACGGCCTGGAACTTAGGCAGGAAGAACTTGTAGAAGAACAGGGCGACGATGACCAGAATGATGGCCGACCAGACGATGTCGTACACCTTCGGGACGAACAGCATGATTCCGCTTTCAGCCAATGTCTCCATATCCGCCTCCTTTCACTTCGTTCGTTGTATTACCGGTTCCTTCGGATCAGGCGAAGATGAAGCCAGCGACGATACCCAGCAGGGCAAGGAACTCGATCAGACCGAAGCCGATCCACATCAGGGTCTGGATCTTACCGCCGAGCTCAGGCTGGCGGGCGGTGGACTCAATGGCCTTGCCGAACACGATGCCGACGCCGATGCCGGGGCCGATGGCGGCGAGGCCGTAGCCGATGGCGCTCAGATTACCGGAAACCTCAGCGAGCGTGATGATATCCATGGGTTGATTCCTTTCTAACTGAATTCGTGGTAACGAATTACAAATCTTTGTTGCGGTACGTCAGTCCTCGGGGTAGCTGAGGTTGATGTACACGGTGGAAAGCGTGGCGAAAATGAACGCTTGCAGATACGCCACGAAGCCTTCGAATAGGGTCATGATGAAGCCGAACACGAAGGTTGCCGCGCCGAATGCGGCCATCCAGTTGTGGGCTTCGATCAGGAAGAACTGCGTTGCGGAGAAGCACAGGGCCACGATGATGTGGCCGGCGAGCATGTTGGCGAAGAGTCGGACCGTCAGGGAGACCGGGCGGATGACGACCACGTCAAGCAGCTGGATGGGGATGGCGATGATGAGCACTGGTGCCGGGACGCCCTGAGGGATGCATTCCTTCTTCAGGTAAGTGAAGAAGCCCTGCTCACGGCAGGCGGTGCGCCAATACTGCACGAAGGTCCACAGCGCGAATGCCAGCGGCATCATGATCGTCGCGGTGGCGGCGATGTTCATGCCGGGGATGATGCCGCAGATGTTGAACATCAGGATCGTGAAGAACAGCGTGGTGATCATGGGAACGTAACGCTTTCCTCGCGTCTCGCCCATCACCTCGTATACGATCTTGTCGCGTACGTATTCGATGCCCCACTCGATGAACCCCTGCCAACGGCTGGGGATGAGTTTCGCCTTGGCGGCGCTCACTCCGAGCACGGCCAACATGATGACCACCATGACCAGGCGCACCAGGATGATGCGGTTGATGGCGAATGGGGTACCGGCGAAAAGGATCTCCGGGGGAAGGAATTCATCAACGGTGGGGATCTCCGGCCCGTTCGCGGCAAGTGTGAGCCCGGACAATAGCGTCTCGTGCATTCTTCGCGCCTCCTACTTCTTCATGCCTGTTGCCAGTTTATCCCCAAACGGCCACCCAATGTGACCGGTCGGTAACATCTTCGGGCATCTCGGTTCGGCTCGCGGGCTCATGTCGGCAGGGCACAAATCGAGGGGATTCAAACTGCCTGATCGGCATCCAATCTCGAATGGCTAGGTGAAAATTATTCGCCATCTCGTAGACGAACGCAACGGAGACGACGATAAACCGTGATTTTGCATGGATTCGTTCGGCGTTTCACATTTGGGCGAATCGCTTGATGTTGACAAAACCGGCTTTTTCGTTAGCACTAACATCCGCTACATGACAACGTTTTCCGTCTGTTATGCGGTGTCGGAAAATGGACCGGACGTGTCCACAGAGAGAACTTTTAAGTCCGGAATATGGACGTTTTTATGATCACAATGCGGATTCATATGGGTCGAAATGCGTGTTGGCGGTGCCCGGAATCACCTTCCGGGCACCGCCAACACGTCAAACGATGCACATCACCGCTCGTGAATCACGCCATATCCATCGTGTTCGAACGGACGGAAATCGTCGGCGCGGGGGCCCGCCGGCTCATGCCGGATCGCACGGTCGGTGCCGAGCTTCTTATGCGCCCTGAGCTCCGGCACTTCGGTCAGATCGTACGGCGTGGTCTGATACACCCAATTGAGCCAGTTGCGCCACAACAGGTTCGCGTGCGCACGCCAGGCGAACAACGGTTCCAGCTTCGGATCGTCATGCGGGAAATAGTTCTTCGGGAACGGCACGTTGGTCATGCCCTTGGCCATGTCACGCTCGTACTCCTCGGCGAGCGTCATCTTGCCATACTCCCAGTGGCCCAGCGCGAACACTTCGGAGAAATCGCGCGTGGCGATCAGGCCCGGACCGGACTCCGGCCCCCAAGTCAGAATCTGCAGATCGGGATTGGCGCGCACATCGCGCTCATCCACGCCGGCGAGACGGGAATGCGGCTGCAACGCGATCTCGTCGAAGCCGTTGGTCAGGAAGCAGTACTCGTCCTGCAGGCACTGCGGGAAGACGCCGAAGATCTTCTCCGGCAGGTCGACCTTGTGCACGCCGTACCGCTCGTACAGCGCACCCATCGCACCCCAGCACAGGTACATGGTGGAGAACACGTGCGTGGACGCCCACTCGAGGATCCGCTGGAATTCCTCCCAGTAGTCGACCTGCTCGAAGGGCATGTGTTCCACCGGGGCGCCCGTCACCACGAAACCGTCGTAATAGTTGTCCTTCAGCGCATCCAGCGTCTCGTAGAACTTCACCAGATGGTCGGCGGACACGTGCGTCGCCTCGTGGGTGGAGGTTTTCATGAAGTCGATCTCGACCTGCAGCGGGCTTTTCGAGATGAGCCTGAGCAGCTGCGTCTCGGTTTCGATCTTCTTCGGCATCAGATTCAAAATCACCAGCCGCAGCGGGCGGACGCGCTGCCGCTCCGCCTCGGTCTTCTCCAACGCGAAGATACGCTCCGAATCGAGGATGGCTCTGGCCGGAAGGCCACTGGGAATCTTGATAGGCATGGTTTACATTATGCAGTGCACCATGCCAAGCGGCTTGGAAACATTCACGACACGCGCAGAGTTGACATACGCATCCCTCCGCTTATAATAGGTAGAGCTGTCAAAAAGACAAGCCGTCGCGGGGTGGAGCAGCTCGGTAGCTCGCTGGGCTCATAACCCAGAGGTCCATGGTTCAAATCCATGCCCCGCTACCAATGGAAGGCCGGGAATCGCAAGATTACCGGCCTTTGTCGTACTCTCACGCTGCCGTGGGATGTTTGGCGGTAATTGCCGTTAC
>Ga0326512_10000252_pt1 | contig 45447 bp, 83 predicted proteins | sample 1_2617_0518_D_FD_203652 | JGI IMG/M metagenome (GOLD analysis project Ga0326512, IMG submission 203652) | Bovine rumen microbial communities from UC Davis, California, United States - 1_2617_0518 | ecosystem: Host-associated > Mammals > Digestive system > Stomach > Rumen | place: USA...
ATGAATTTGCGTTCAAATATGTTAAAGACGCAGAATATAATCTACATCGCAGATACGAGCAGTTTATAAGATTTAAGGATAAGTCAGCTTGGGCGGCGATAAACCCTGTTATCCATTCATTGTGGGAATTGCGCAAGAATACTTGGGATAAGGAAAGGGTAGACCACGCAATAGAATGGCTTGAAAAGAACTTCGAGGTAAAAGATGAAAACAGATGAATTTTATGATTTTGCAAGAGAAGCCTTTGATTGCTGTTTTATAAATGACTTTCAGATTATTTGGAAGTGGGCGCCATATTGTCGTTTTCAAAAATATGATAGGGTATTATGGCACGATATTAAATTTGTCTGTATTAAGACGCACCGTTCAGGCAAAGAGTTTGACCCTAAGTATTGGAGATGTCAATGATTGATAAAGACACAATAATCAATGCTAGCATACTTGACGTATTACCTCAAATACCAGATGGAACTTTCGACTGTGTTTTGAGCGACCCACCGTATCAATTTGAAGCTCACGGCAGAGGTATGTTTCACGAAACCAGAACTATTTATAAAGAGATGATGAATTGGACTAGTATGGATAATGACTGGTATAATGAAGATATATTAAAAGAGTATATTCGTATATGTAAGTTTCCAAACATATTCCTATTTGGTGGAAAGCGTGATGTATACAAAATGCTTAAGTTTGCCGTAGATAATAAACTTGAATACTGGATTATTCCTGTTTGTAAAAAGGCACCTGTCCCGTTTGTGGATAACACTTGGTTATCGAATGAGTATGCCATCCATATTGTAGATAGAAAACTTACCTACAATAGGGATTATAACCTAAAGATACCATACTTCATTGTAGGCGGTCAAAAAACAACAGGACACCCTAACGAGAAAGACCTACCAATGATGAAGCGTATAGTGGCTAATATAACAAGAGAAGGTGATTTTGTGTTTGACGGCTTTATGGGTAGCGGAACAACTGCTCTTGCTTGCCAGAGCCTAAAAAGACACTTCTTTGGTTGTGAGATTAACAAAGAATATTACGAGAAAGCATTAAAGCGACTCGATGATGAAAGCAGACAAGGAGAATTGTTTTGAAATACATAGGTTGGTTTAGTTGCGGTTCTACATCTGCGGTAGCTTGTAAAATTGCAATAGACGAGGGGAAAGATGTGGATTTGTGGTATTTGGAGACAGGTGCAGAACACGAGGATAACAAAAGATTTATAAAAGATTGCGAGCGTTGGTATAATAAAGAGATTAAAATTGCCCGTAGTGATAAATTTTCTTGTCCTTTAGATGTTGCAAGAAAAGAGTTATTTAATACGCCTTGGGGAGCTCCTTGCACAAAATACCTAAAAAAAGAAGTTAGGCAAAAGCAAATTATGCCGTTATATAATGCAGATGTTATCCATATTTTAGGTTTTGAATATACCAAACACGAAGTAAATCGTGCTTTAAGGTGGAAAGAACAGCAAACTCCGAATTGTTATTTTCCGCTTATAGAAAAAAGGCTTAATAAAAAGGACTGCTTGCTTAGGTTAAAATCTGCAGGAATTGAATTGCCTATGATGTATAAGTTAGGCTATCATAACAATAATTGCATTGGTTGTTTTAAGGCGGGTGCAGGGTATTGGAATAAAATCCGCAAAGACTTTCCTGATGTTTTTACCGAAGTTGCACAAGTAGAGGTTGAAACGAAGCATACAATCTTAAAAGAGAACGGCGAGCAGTTATATCTGAAAGATTTACCAAAGGATAAAGGAAATCATAATGACTTGGATATTCCCGACTGCGGTTTATTTTGTGATATTGAAATGGCAGGTCTGCCGATAATGGAAATTGAAGAAGCAAGAAAACAACTTATAGGAGAATAGAATGACAGAAGTAGAAAAGCTAAAAGCACAGCTTGAAATAGCTGTAGAAGTCCTTAAATACTATGGCAACAAACGTAAGTGCCAGAAAGCTATTGAGAAAATAAAAGAGTTGGATAAAAGTTCTAAAAAAGTTATTGACAATAAGAAAAATGAGAGTATTATAGAAGATGATTAAAAGATTATGGAATATGATTAGGTATGGCTTATTTGCCACCAAAGAAGAACGAATGTTTGGTGATTGGTATAAGAGCTTAAGGGAAAGTGCCGTTGAATGGAACGTTACTACTCTTACAGATAACACCTTAATTATGCAGATAAGGAAAGTACTTGAGGAGATAGAGGAAGTTCTTGAAGCGGTTGAAAAGAATCCTGAAAACAAGGTAAAGGAACTTGCCGATGTTCTTATATCTATATGGGGTTTGAGTGCATTTGACCCTAAACTTGCTAACATCTCTGAGCAAGCTTTTGTTCTTCTGAATGACAAAGGATTAAAAGCCATACTTACCGCCGCAAACGAAAAGATAACTGAATTATATAAAAGGGAATATGAGATAGTAGATGGTGTTTACCGTCATAAAGAAAAACAAACAATAATTAACTGAAAGGACTCAGAAATGAAATATGAAGCAGAAATATTTAGTTGCTTTGGCTGTGATGTAGTATTGCAGACAAGCCTAGACCTTACCGATAAAGAGTATAAGAAACAGTTTGATGCTGTTGCAGCAAGGATAACGAAAATCTTAAATCAAATTCAAATGCACGAAGATTATGAAGATTTGCTTGCAGATAGTAAAAGACTAGACCAGATTGAGGGTTTATTAGTTGATAGAATGTCTAACAGTGCCGAAAAAAGATGTCGTATGGAGCAAGAGATAGAGGGTATTCCACCAGAGGATATGCCGTTTTAAGGATTAAACAATGGGGTGGAAACGAGGTGAATTGGTAGTTCCTGAAATGCTAGTGCGGTTGTAGGTTCGATTCCTACCCACCCCTCTATTTGAAATGAAAATAAAATGACACAAAGAATATTTGATGTAGAAAACGAAAAAGATATGGCGGATTTATGGGGTATATTGCCGGATAGAGTTTTTAAAATCCACACAAGCGAAGAATATACTTATTATAGTGACGGTGATGAAATACAATATTTCGATGTTTCTGATTTAATCGCTATCAACTGGCACGATAAAACAGAAATCACACGACCGATACAAGAAGCAACTGAACAGGATTTAGGGAAGTTGTGTAAATTTTGGGATTATGAAGAAGCTTTTTATTATGGAATTCTTAATAAAATAGAAGTTGAAGGCAAAGAAAAATTGTATCGTTATAGAGGCGGTGCCTTTTCACATTGCCGGAGATTAACAAAACAAGAGATTGAGGAACTTATTTAAGACGGAGAATGAAGAATGACACAAAGAACATTTGATAATATAACAAAAGAAAATATACAGTTAAGAATTGCGAGAAATTCCCTTATTGAAACTGTAAATAAATACAGAGAACACGCATATAAGGCTATGAAAATGTTAGACGATTGGTTTTATACTTCAAATCATAAATTAAAGGCTTATGAATGTTGCCAAGAGCTTTCAGAAATAATAAAAGATGATGAAGATTTATTAAAAAAGGTTAGGTGTTTAGATGATTCCAGAGATTGAGTATTATAAATTAGCTAGCAAAGACCTAAAAGAACTCAGAAAAATGATTTATGAAATGACTTTTACAATGACTTAGGAAGAATTAAAAGAAAAAGCAAAAGAAATGGGATATAAAATCGTTACCAAATATCCTTGGGATAAGAAAGAAGAATGTATATGTAATGGTTGTTATGGCTTTTATAAAGACGGCACCGTTGAAGATGAGTGTCGTTCAGATGATGAATTGTGTGGTAGACCATTTGCAGAAGATAGAACCTTCGACCAGATGTATCAAATAATGTTAGCGTTAAGGTAGGTGGAAAATGAAAGAAATAGCTGAATTTTTAATGAAACAAAAAAACAAAGTAAAATGCGAAAAGTGTGGCAAAGAATTTGAGTATAGCGTTATTAATGATGTTTATGTATATCTACCGACAGGAAATTGCCGTATTTGTTGTCCGCATTGCGAAACAGAGTATAATTATTGTATTAAATTGACTCCAGTAGAGGAGTTAAAATAAGATGAGTAGAAGTTTAGATTTTACATCTTGTATAAAGCAAGATACCTGTCCGGTTAAAGATTGTTGGCGAAAGCTAACAAAAGAAGAAAAAGATTGGCTTGAGAAAACACCAAATAGAATGTATTACGCTGATTTTTCTGATAATTGTGAAGGTTTATATAAACATATAAAAAAGGAGTTAAAACAAGATGACTGAACTTAAATTTAAAGAAGGCGATAAAGTTTATGTAATTCGTACTGTTGATATTTGTTGTGGTGATAACTTTTATATCGGCATACCTGATTATATTGAAGAAAAAACAGTAACAGGAATAGGACATAATTTTGCTTATTGGAGTAGTGCTTGGTACAATTTTCCTAATAATGAAATAGCAGAGCCTAAATATGTATTTGCCACACTAGAAGAAGCTAAACAAGCATTAATAGAACTCAGAAAAAAAGATTGGGAAGACTATAACTGCGAAGAAATGCTTAATAAGTTATTGAAAATAAAAAAACACCTAAAGGAATCACAAGATGACTAACTACGATATATTAAAAGAATACGAAGCACATAAGACACCAGTGCCGAGTTATGATGAATTGGAAAATATGAACGAAGCCGTAAATCAGGCAATAGCGGCAAACATCAAACTGGTGGAAAGAGCAAAGCAACTTGAAGATTTGCTGAAAGAGTGCAAAGAAGTTTTTGATGAGTGCTTTTCACCGAGTGCAAAACACGGGGAATTATACAAAAAAATAGATGAGGCTTTACAATGAAAAGAATTTGGAAACCAGTAAAAAACTATGAAGATTTGTATGAAATTTCAAGCGATGGTGTTGTAAGAAGAAAAGATACAGGTCATATTTTAAAACCAAGAATATCACACAAAGGTTATTTACAAGTTTGGTTGTGTAAAGACGCAAAGATTATGGGTAAATTGGTTCATAGAATAGTAGCAGAGGCTTTCATTGAAAATAAAAATAAAGAGCCTCAAGTAAATCACATAAATGGAATAAAAATAGATAACAGGGTTGAGAATCTCGAATGGTGCACCTGCTCTGAAAATATTATACATTCTTACGAAAATGGAATGCAAAAGAAAAATAAAAAGGTGCGATGTGTTGAAACAGATGAATGTTTTTTATCGCAGGCACGGGCGGCAAAAGCATACGGTATTAATCCTAATGAAATATCTAAATGCACAACAGGAAAACAAGAAACAGCGGGAAATTACCATTGGGAGGTATTAAAATGACAATAGAACCCTACAATTACAATGACGAGCCAAGCGGTAGAAGTGAAACACTTGTGCAGGCTCTTGAAAAGATAGAACGCTTGGAAAAACAGCTTGAGGTGGCTGAAACTATACTTAGAGAGCTTGCTTATGGCTATCAATCACGAAACCAGTATAACAAGCTAATAGCAAAAGCAAACGGATATTTTAAGGAGTTAGAAAAATGAAAATATTTAATTTAATTATAACAACAAAGAAGAAACAAGACGATTTGATTATCGGTTGTATGCAAAGACTTGATAGGGTTGATAGAATGTCGGTATGGGCGGCAATCAATCCGGTTATCCACTCGTTAAAAGAATTACGCAATAACACTTGGGATAAAGACAGGGTTGATGGTGCTATTGAGTGGCTAACAAATAATTTTAAGGTGGAAAAATGAGAAAAGTAAATGCACTAGGCTTGGAAAATGTTGTTGTATTAAGCTCAATATGGTTTCCGATTTGTGTATATAGTTACGCAGATAAAGGCGATTTATCCACTATCGGAATTGTAAAAGCAAAAGACACGCTTACCGATACGATTAAATATTATATTGGTGTAGGTAAAGGTGAAAATCAACAATTTGATGAGGATTTAATTGTCGCAGGTGGTGCGCCGTTTTATCCTGATACTATAAAGGAATTAGAAAAATGAGTAAAGATTCAGATGACTGTGAAGTTATGAACGAATTGTTTGATAGCGGACAAGATAATACCGGATATTACAATCACTGGAGACCTATCGCTTGGTGTAACGATGACGGCACCAAAATCCGCGATATTACCAAAAAAGAACAAATAGAATGGATTAAGCAACAAAAGGAAAAGGAAAGATGAAAAAGTATAATCCATTAACGCTTGACCGAGAAAAAGACGAGCCTACTTTTCAAACAGATGTTGCAAAATGGTGGCTTGTAGAGATTTCCGAATCTAAACGATTTCTCTTATATCTGGTCGAAAGTCTTAACTCGGTTGACTATGTAATCGTAGACAACACAAACCATACGTTTGTTTGCGCCACACAATCACTAGAAGACGCTGATATTAAACTTACTGCGTTAGATGTAGAGATTTGAATAATGTTAAAGGTGTGATATACTATACTAAAGGAGAAATGATATGTTAGATATTTTAGCTAGATTAACCGCAATACAACAATATGCAAAGGATATTCATTATACAGCAAAAGGCGACCAGTTCTATGCCGTTCATTTGTTGGCTGACAGAGTCGCTGACGGATTAGATGATTTTTCCGATTCGATAAAAGAAGCACACTATCTTGGTGGTGGAGAATTACCACCGCAAAGCAAGGAAATACTTAGAGTAGCTGAAGCATATATTCCTGTATTAACCGACACAAAAACTGATTTAACACGTTTAGCAGGACTTATAAGTTCCACTCTAGAGATACTTGGCGAAGTTGCTATTGATAACCGTGCAGATAATGCTCTTATGGATAACATCGCTCAAGACCTCAAACTCAAGTTAGGTTTAATCAATCGTCAGGTTGCATAATGGAATTTATAATTAAGTGCATACCACCAAAGCATACAGCTCAAGCAAGCAATAAAATCCTCAAAGACCGAAATGGAAATATGTTTGTCGGCAAAATGAGCGATTCTAATGCCAAACAAACGCAAACAGAGTTGATGTGGCTACTATCCCCATATAGACCACAAAAACCCTTTGTAGAGCCATTAAAACTAGAAATAAAATGGGTATATCCCTTTCGGAAATCCGAAGCTAAAAAGAATCGTGTAGAGGGGTTACCGTGTATCACACGCCCAGATTGCGATAATCTATGCAAACTTCTGTTGGATATAATGACAAGGTTGGGTTTTTGGGTAGACGATTCTATCATCTACGATTTGCACTTTATTAAGTGTTATAGCGATAATCCACGAATTGAAATAAAAGTTGAAAAAAGTTATTGACAATAAATTTTATTATGCTATTTTATAGGTAATGGGAGAGCGGCGAAGTTGGAGGGTCGCACCAGACTGTAAATCTGGCACCACTTGCAAAGGTCTAGTTTGTTCGAATCAAACTTCTCCCACCAAAATAGGGTATCGTCTAACGGTAGGACTTGAGTTTTTGGTATTCACAATGGTAGTTCGAATCTATCTACCCTAGCCAAACAAACAAAAGAAAGGAAATACAATGAAAAAGGAATTTTTACAAGCACTCAGCGACCTGCAAAACAGTATTACAAAGGTCGTTAAGAATACAGATAATCCATATTACAAGAGTAAATACGCTGACTTAAATGCACTGTTTGAGCAGATAAAACCTTTAATTACCGAAAAAGGATTCGTTCTTATTCAGGTGGTAAGGGGAAATCAGTTGCATACAGAGTTAGTTCATTTAGAAACAGGTGAATCTATATGTGGTGATATGGATTTGCTCACGGTAAAGCCTGATATGCAACAGCTAGGTTCAGCAGTTACCTACGCAAGACGTTATTCCTTATTGCCGTTATTGAACATTGAAACGGCAGATGATGACGGTAATACGGCAAGCGGTAAGACTAAGACTTGGGACGAGTTAGAAACTGTAGGCGATTTTGTTGAAGCAATTAAGTCTTGCACAACTTCTAAGCAAGTAAGTGCATTGTGGTATAAGTGGAAAGAAAAATTTGCAGAGGGTTCTGAAGAATTTGAGAGACTCCGTAAGGTATCTTCTGATATGAAATTAAAGCTTGAAAATCCAAATATGGATGTGGAGGTAAGATAATGGATATAAAAGAAAATACAGGTGTGATGTTTAATAACCAAAACTGGACAGAGGGTAGTAAGCAACCTCGTGTTCGTGGCGAGATTAACGTAGGTGGTAAAATAATGGATATTGCTATGTGGGTAAAGAAATCCGCAAACGGTAATACCTACTACTCAGTTCAACTAAAGGATAAAGAAGAATATCACAAACCTGAAAAGAAATCAGAGCCTATGGAACGGATAACATATCCGACCAACGGAACATCTGATTTTGATATGGACGATGGAATCCCTTTTTAAGGAATAACGTGTTCTTTGGTGGAGTTTGAAAGATGATACAGTTATCCCCCCTATATATTGACAAACACAAAAACTTGTGTGACAATACACAGGAGGGAAAATGTTGTGTTCTTCGGAGCCAGTCCTTAGAATCAACAGTAAAGTTCGGGGGTTTATGCGATAGGCAGTTTGCCGACAGTGCCTACCATAGCCCCCGTTCCCCGCTTTTCAGCCAAACGGTAACGATGAAAGCCAAACTTTCAACTGACATCATCTATGTATCGACGGTTCATTTCCCGCTACATTACTTCTCCACTTTGTTGTGCAATCTCGGTTCCTGTTTTACCAGTGCGTGTTTAACCATCTCAGGTTGTGGACGTAGCCGATGTAAATATAAGGCACTATGTTAAAATAAGTATATAAAGGGTTTTGAAAAATGTCAAGCAGAGATTTAAGAGTTTTTTTGGTTATGCACAGCCTTCGTCAAGAAGATTTTGCAAAATTGGTTGGGGTATCTCGTCAATCTGTAAGTAACTGGTGTAGGGATGTTTTTAATATTCCTCAATGGATAGTAGATTATTGCAAAGAGTATAAAGATGATACCTATAACAAAAAATAACCTATCAGAAAAGCTCTCAGATGTCACAGGAGAGGTGAATCGTATATTAGATGAGGAAACTATCGTCTATGTGGATTTTCTCACTCAGAAGCAATATAAAAGCCGAAAACAGAATAATACATTTCACGCACTATTAGATTGCTTTTGGAAGTCGGGGTGTTCGTCATTTGTATCACAGAGAGAAATGAGGTTTTATTATAAACGCTCTGTCGGGCTGATTGAAACAGTTTTTGACAACTCTAACCTCACTAAAAACACAAAGTATATGATTTGGGAAGCTGTAAAGTTATTACCTTTATCAAACACACAGCTTATTGAGGTTACCAATCTGCTCAAAGGAAAGGTTGTAAAAGAGATGAGTTGGTCGGTAGCTACCAAAAAACAAGCTACAGAAGCTATTGATATGATACTGCACGATATGGACGAATCAGGAGTTATCACATCAAAAGAGGGTAAACATTATGAAGAAATTTTGGAGGGTATGAATGCAGACAGTTGGTGGTCTTGAAAAAGAAAATGATAAGCTTGTTCAGATGTGGTCTTGCAAGCAGAGAAGTTATTATTCTCATAAACCTGCTCAATGTGGGCATCACTTCTATTCAAGACGCAACAAACTGCTCAGGTGGGACTTATTAAATATCATACCGCTTACCATAGAAGAACATACGCTTCTTCATTCCGGCTGTATTCAGTTAGATATATGTAATCCTTTTAGGCTTCAATATCTGCAGAATATGGCAAACAAAGACTACAAGAAGTATCTACTAGAGAACGGACTGACCGATGTTGAATTTATCAAATTATGCAATAAAAAGTTAAAGGAGAAATTAGGTGAAAAACTATAGAAACGTATACCGTGTTTTGAGTATTAAGAATGCAATCAATGTCTTGTTTGAAATCCAAGAAGGTTGTAAAGTTGAAGAATACAGAGAATTTGACTATCTTTGCAAGTTCTTTAACTTAGATAAATTCACAATGAGAAGAATTACGAATAACCTCAGTAGTTGCGGTCTTATCGAATCTCGTAAAAACCCTAACATTACCGATAAACGCAAGAGATGTTATGTTGTTACTGATATGAAATTGTGTGATAAAATAAAAGAGCTAACGTCATCAATTATGGAAGGCTAATATACTCTCAAGAGTTGATAAAAACTCCTCTTTACTGTTTGTCTTTAATGAAAACCCATCAGTAGAGTTTATTTGATACTTATAATCACCTTTTCTTGTGAAGTTAAGAATAGAGATTCGAATACCACCATAATATCTGTTAAGGTCTTGTTCTGGCAATAATTTTAGAGATTCGGTGTATTTCTTATTGTTCTTCTTACCCCACCGTTCATAACAGCATTTTTTGCAGTGTCTAAGCCCTTTTCTGAGTGTCGATGGATAAAACTCAGTTTCAGGCAATTCTTTATGACACAAGCTACATTCTACCATTATCCTTAAACTCAATACTTAACTGCCGAGCCATACGCTTTTTATATTCAGGTCTACGGTCACGCAAATAATTCTCTAAACCTTCATTACGAATAACCTTTGGTGTAAAATCAGGTCTGTCACGCTTTAGCTTTTCTACTACCTCAGGAAGCTTCATCTCATCATAAAATCCAATATCGTCACCGTGCTGGCTTACAATAAAATGCGCCCATTCTCCGTTTATTCTCATCAAGTAAGCGTGACGTATCAATTTAAGCCGTTTGGACTTCTTAACATCTGCTTCCTGTTCTTCAGGTGTATAATCAGGAAAAGGTATACGTTGCTCTTTCATTTTGTGTATTTTACTCCCGCAATATCTATAAGAATTGCAAAAATATATTGTTTCTTCAAAGCGTTACGTGTGTCGCCGTTATTTGTTATCTTGAAAAAAACAAAACAACATCTGTAAAATCAGCGGAAAATGTGAAAAAAATCACATAATCCGCCGACTTTTTTCCTATTTTTTCAGTTTTTCAGCGTCAGCCTTGGTAAATGCCGTGCTGAAAAAGTCTAACACTTTAATCACTTTGCTTACAATAGCATCGTCTTTTGTGTTTGGCGTAATTTTAACGATGGTCGTGCATACCGCTACTACACCGCCATAAATAGCCAAAATATTATCCCAGTTTGCTAAAATCCAAGTCATCATTGTTTTTACTCCTCTATGTTAGTTGTTTCCGGTTCCGGTTGTGGTTCCGGTATTTCGTTATAATCTTCTTGCTTACGACCGTCCTCTAAGCTGACAGAGCCGTAAATAAGATGTGTTTCCTTATGCTCAAGCAAATAGCCATCTTCTGGATAGAGGATTTGGGTCATTTTACCTTTATACATTTGTTCTTTTATATACATTTTATTTCTCCTTTATTATAATGGAATCTCAAGGACGGGGCATGCAAAGTAGTAGTTAATAGTCTTGTAGCCGGTGGTCACGCCGTTGTTGCTGCTCAGGAACCAGCCGTTGCCACTGTTATACTGACTGGACGACCAAATGGCGAGAGCTGACGAGAAGTTGAGTGAACTCTGAGAACTAGCAGACGTGTCCATAGCATCAAAGCTATTATAATTTCTAGCAATGTATGATACTTCCAAAAGATTTGGTAATTGACCATAATACGTTACACCACCAACAGTAAATGATTTACTTCTACAATGAGAGCAAGCTGTTGATGTATAACCACCAGCAGTACAAAAATCCAAAATCAACTGAGTATTTTGTGTTGCTGTTTCACCTGCTTCCCAAACATTTGATGATTTCAAATTTGAATATAATGGCATATTTGTGACTGCTGTAGATGAATTTGAACACCATTGAGTAGAATCATTACGATATTGAGCATCAAGCAATATTACTTTATATGTATTACCACTACCATCAGTAAAATTACAGAAGTATGTACCGATTTCGGTATTTGTGTCATCTTTAAAGCGTGTGAGTTGAAATTCACCGCCCCCCGTTGGTATATTAGCGATAGCGGTAGCATATGTCGTTATATTTCCTGTTGGTGTTACACCTTTACCAATAATCGCTGTTTTAATATCGTTTAAGCTATCGTTAATCGTATCTAATTTATCATACGTTGACATAGGTTCCTCCTATAATATTTGTTAAATCTGTATCGTATGTTCCCTGCATTGTAATCGGCAAATCTTGAGTATTACCGGCAATAATTAAATCCAGATAATCGTCAATGTTAATTTGTGAAGATAAATCACTAATTGCCGCCGTAACGACCTTATTTTGTACTGGATTTTCACTTGTGGTAGATAACTCGCCATCAACAGTTATTGTCCCACCGGTTTGTATTTCAATATTACCTCTACCAAGCAAGCTGTTTCCGTTGATAGTCTTAATGTTTGTACCACTAACAAGCGTTGCTTGCTTACCATTAACTTGTGCTTGCAATTTACCAATACCTACAAGAACGGTATCTGTCGCAGTTACAGCTGAATTTGTACTTGTTGATAATCCTGTTAATTTTGTACCCTGAATAATCTGTTTCAAATAATCTGCTCTAACAGTTCTTGCAGTTGTTTTTGTACCTGTTGTACCCTCAGATACCGACATAGCAGAATATGTTGTATTATTATCTACACCGTGTCCTAAGAATACCCAGTTTGAACCATCAAATCTAAACCAAGACGGATAATTTGCCGCCCAAGTAATACTATCGGTTGAAGTTGTAATTGCTGCCGCACCGTATAAAATCGGATATGCCGTAAAATTATTTAATTTTAATGTAGCGTCTGCAACGGTTGATGTTATTGTTGGTTTGACAATAATAATTTGACCTGCGTTTAATGCTGTAATTTCACTAATTGTTACTTCTTTTTGAGTGGCATCTGCCGCACTATCTGATTCCCCATAAGGAATAAAAGTGCTTCCACCACCACCACCTGCATCAAATGCTATTGTCTGATTGCTTGACTGATTAAGCGTGATTGTTCCTTTTGTTGTTCCGCCCTGAGTAAATGTAATTGTTGGATTATTTACTGTCGGTATATCAGAAGTATAGGCAATTACGTGAGAAGAACCGTCATAGATTGTCGGTTTTTTATCGCTACCTATACCAAACGAAGCCAACCACCCGCTCGAACCACTAAACGAAATATAGCTACTGCCAGACATAGACTTAACACCGAGAGATGTTGTGCCTGTTCCGCTCGTTAAGCTAATTGTTTGTTGAGAACTCCCACCGTTTAATTTGACGTTACCAGTTGCACCACTTCTTATTGTTGCTAAATCGCTGATTGTATCTTGCTTACCGTCAATTATCTCGTTGATTTTATCAATAACCTCATTTTGTGTCGGCGGTGTTGTTATTTTATTTACCATAAGCTATCTCCTAGCCTTCTACAACAACTCTATAAATGCCTGCTGTAATATTTGTTGATGAATTAAACTTTATAACAATAGTGCTAGCACTTACATCCACTTCCGTCATTACTTGAACGCCGTCAGAAACTCTAAACACTTGCGCTTGCACTTCATTCGTCGCAAAGCTATTTACTACACTCCAAGTGCATACTCCACCACTTGTTGTTAATGTAGGATTAGTGGCGGTAAATTTCTGTATTTTAGAAGCAAGTGTAGTATTGATAGTCGAAATTTGACCGTTAATCGTAGTAATATTGTTTTGGTTTGTTGTTATTTGCGCAACCAATGTAGATGTAATACCCGAGTTCAATGCGGCTAACTGGTCGGCTGTCATCGGCGTTTCGTTGATTTCGTATTCAACCTTCCATTTGTTTTTATTATAAGCCGTTCCGTCGTCAACGTATTTATAACGCCACGTTCCGCCGTCTTGAGTTTCGTCTTCTACAACTACCAAATAATTGTTATTGCTCGGCTCAGGATAACCCTCAGAAGTAAATCCTGCTACTGTCGAAGGTATTGCGGCATAAGTTGCCCAAGAACCATCAAAGCTTGCGGTATTTGTTTGGACTGTTGAATTAACGAAAGCTTTATCGGCTAACTGGTTGCTTGCACTTGCTTGACTCGGAATTTTGCTGTTAATCGTGTTAATAGCTGTTTCGTTTGTCGTAATTTTACCAATTAACGTGCTTGTCGCACCTGAATTTAATGCATTCTGTTGAGCCGTAGTCGTTAAATCGTTAATCGTGGTAGAATCCGGAAGCGCGTTTACATCATCAGCCGTTAAGGTAATGTTACTTGAAAGAGCCTTGCCATTAACCGTTCTTGTAGTAGGAACAGCCCCTACATCGGCAGAGCTTAGTGTAATGTTTTCACTCAAAGCTTTTCCATTAACCGTTCTTGTATCAGGAACAGCTCCAACATCTGTATAAGTTAATGTTATGTTCGATGTTAAAGCGTGTCCATTTACTGTACGAGAAGTCGGGACATAATTGGCTAAGTCTGTTAATTGCGCTACTACATCAGTGTCAATAGAAATAGTATTACCGTTGATTTTGATTCCAGTTCCTTCGATATAAACAGTTCCATAAATCCACTCGGTGCCATTGTAATAACCAAACTTATTTAATGTAGTATCGTAATAAAACTTACCTGCTGTTGCACTTGGTGCGCTTGCCAACATCTGAAATTTTGCATTTTGAATTTCGTTGTTTCCTAAATCAATATGCGAATTAAAAGGTATATTTGCCATTTTTTACTCCTAGTTTAAATATGCTTTTCCTGTTGTTGCGCCATTTAAGTAAACTGTAACTTGATTAGCGCTGTTGTATTCTTCTTTTGCCTTAAATACTGTCCCCGCACTATCAACAAGTGTAATTGACGGATATTTATTTAAGTTATGTGTTATCACCCATACATCACTTGCGATACCCTGCTCATAAACAAAAGTATCATCTGTTACATCAATATTGTCAATTTGCTCTTGCAAATCTGCATCTGCGGCAATACGTTCTTCTTTTTCTGTTTGTATTTTGGCATCGCTCTCATCCAAAGCTTCACGCAAACCCGTAATCGCTTCTATCGGGTGTTGGTCTGGTAAATCACGATTAATAAGTTCTTCGTGCCGTCTGGTGCTTGTTTCGGTCTTAATATCTGCCGTAAACGTTACATCAGGCTGAACTTGAAACTCAGCATTTACCGGCTCGTCATTCTCAAGCGTAAAATTAACAGCTACATCTACCATTTCCTATAATCTCCGGCTTTGTTTCAATCGTTAATGTGCCTTCGCACGTTTTCTTAACAAGCGTATTAACGCCGTCTACTGGTGTGTAATACCAAATACAAGCATAACAGCTATTCTTCACATTCAACTTAATGCTTTCTTCTCGCATAATGTTTACCGTGAATGGGTTTGTCGGGTGGTCGTATCGTTTACACAAAGAGCCTATTTTCAGCTCTACTGCTTCAATATCAGGTAAAGAGCCGTCTTCAGCCGTTACCGTTACCGTCATTAAATTTACTAAGTCATCACCTTGATACCGTGGCATATTACATCTCCTTAAAATAAGCCCTGAAAATACAAACAACCTTGAAAGAACTCTCCCCAGTTGGTCGGAGTTACTAACAACTTCTTATACGGCTTTAATTCTACCCAAAAACAAGCATTATATACAAATGCTACGCATAAACCAATGAATATGTATTGAATACCTAAGAACGCCGATGCTGGTATTAAATATACCGTTTTGCACAGTATCAACTGCCAAAAACACCATTCGCGACAGTATTCTTCATATCCTCTTACTTCGCCCCACCAGTCAACTATCTTCTTAAATGGTATCTTACGACCTTTAGCTACTTCTTCATCAATATATTCGCGTGATTCTGTTCCGCATTGAAACCCCGGAAAATGTCCTTTGGTTTCAGCGTAAATCAATAAAAACGTAGAAATAATCGTAAATAACCATTTAGGCATTACACCAGCTAGGTATGTATGATAAGGCAAGAAATAAATAAACGGCGCATACAGCAAAGCACACAACAACCATTGTATGCCACGCTGTTTGATAATCGGAACGTCACTCCAAAACCCACCGAGGATTCTTCTGAGTAATCCGCTTAGTATTCCTAACATTATACCTCCTTCGGTGGATTTGCCACCCATTCACCAGTTCTCAGAGCATACGCATTACGTCTTGCCCTTATTCCAACTTGTCTTGCGTACTTGCTTTGCATTAATTGGTCTGCCGCTTTCATATAATAACCTTGCGCTATTGAACTAAGTGTTCTCTGAAAACCAAGTAATCCTGTTTTCTTTTTCTCGTTTCCTATGCCAAGATTGAAACACAAATCTATCATAACGAATTGGCGGTCAATATTCAAATCACGCCACCACGGCAAATGTTTATCAAGGTCTGCTTTTACTAAAGCAATATCATTTCTACAAAGATAACAAGCCTGTTCACTTGTAATTTCTTTTTTACGAGCATTATGCCCTATATAGCAGATTTCTTCTTGAGTCAGAGGGTTATCATCAAGATTGCGCCCTATGCCTATTGTGAGCTTTCCTTCGGTGTCGTAATAGGCTTTGTTACGCATTTCTTCGTTGAGCATAAGTCGTTGTAAAATGGTTGCGTCATCAATCATTGGTTTCATATTTTTTACTCCAAATATTTTTTTCAACCATTCAATCATTTCTTAGTCCTTTTGCCTTTAAGCTCATCAATGATTAAATCGCGCAAGTTGTCAATTTTCTCTTCCAAGCGTTGTATGCTTTCGGTGGTAGCATAGTTTTTACTTTCCTTTGCCACTTCCACCTTAAACTCTTCCAAATCGTGCTGTATGCCGTTGACCTTATAAAACAAATAAGCAAAAGCCGGTATGCAAAATACCTGTAATATCTGAACCCAATCCATAAGCTTTACTCCTTCCATTCATCAAATGTTTTCGGATTACTTAACCACCAATTTTCGCTCTCTGTGTAGTCCCTCAAATACTGACGATATTGTGCGTATTGTAGTTTTTCTTCTGTGGTAAACGGTGCATCATTTAATTGTGTGAAGTCTGTATCTTTCAAATATTCATTACGCACCGAGCGAACTCTTTGCTTTAATTCATCTTCTGTCGGCTCATATTTCGGCGCATAACCCTCTACATACCAAGAACTATTATAAGCTTGTTCTACGTCCATTAAAGTCATACCAATCTCTTTATAGTATTCATCTGAGCAACCAGCACCAATTTGGACTTCTTTTGTTTGTTCATTTATAATTTTTGCATATTTTTTCATTTTACCCCCCTATGCTGTTCTACGCCATACGTTTACACGATATGCCGGCGGTTGAACTGTTGACGATTGTCCGTAAATCGATGATGAACGTGATGCATCAAATCCGACAGACCAACCACCACCATGTCCGCCACCTGATGTTACGTCCCCTGCATCATAAAAACAACCATTAACCCAACGGCTATTTGTATCTGCACCGCCGTGCGAACCTGTAATATTTGGCAAGCCTGCAGCAATCCAACTATGTGCATTCCAACCGTTACCACCCCATAATGCACGGTCTGTCGATACTAATTCCCATTGTGAGCCACTGATAAGGCTTGCAATCGGACAAGAACCTGTATTTTGCGTAGTAATGTAAATACTTCCAACAGGGAACAGCGTTGCAAATAGATATTTAACCCAATATGTTGTGGCAATATTATTATCATTTGAATTAAAAGCAGGTGTTGGTGCATATGTACTAGCGTTACCATTTGCATCGACCGTCGCCCCAATAAATGAGTATTTCGATGAGTCATTCGGGTAAAATGATACAATTCTTGTTTGGGTCAACCCATTTGTATCTGTATAACTATCAACAATACCTGTTAATTTATTTGTGGAATCGAAAGCATCAATATTCATATATATCTGGTTGCCCGTAGCATAGTTAGCATAAGTTCCACCTCCCTTACTGTTAATATAAGAAGTAAACGTTTTAGTTCCGCTAATCGTTTCAGCACCAGCTTTATGAACAACAGTATTATCGAAAGCATACACATCATCAGAATCCATAACTAACTTCCAATTAGAAGTATCTGACAACAAATTACCAGTATTATTATCAGTCAAAGAATTGTAAATTTTGAACCCAGTTGAGGTAACTTCTTTGGTAAGACAACCTTTATAGTATGTTACCGTTGCCGCCCATTCAGGAACGCCCTCTTGCATAATATATGCTTGCTGGTAGGTGGTAACGTATTCTACACCTTGAATTTCCTCTAACGGTGGTAATTCCTCACTTGTTTCAGTGGCGGCATTCCAGCCCTCACTCCACGCACTCAAAGATTGCAACTGCTCTACATCAGAAGTAGTTGTCGGGTTATTCGCTTGTAATGAACCAAAAACGCCATTGTTAGTTGCACTACCAGCGAAAACTTTAATATTTTTTCTCGTTAATCTAGGCATTAAAATTCCACCCTCTTGCTATAAGTTAAAACCTCACCTACTTTGCTAGGATTATTATATGTCCTAAATCCAGTCTTGTAAACTGCGGTCTGATTCTGGTAGGTGCAGAACCCAAAAAATCTCTTGTCGTATTCAATAATATAAGAGCATCTTACTCCCATTGGTTTTGGTAATACTTCCTTTTGAATTGCCGCTTGAATTATAGGAGTTTTGTCTTTAGGCACGAAATATGTCATTTCCATATTTCCGTCAGAATCCATACGAACAGTATTACCAAAAAAGTCATATAAGCTATCATCAAGAGCCTTGTGTGAAAGGTTACTCGTGTTTGAAATTGCCTTTAGCTTCATCAATAAGCGATAGTCGTCATCAGATAGCAATTCCGCTTGATTATCCACGAGATAATATCTGTCAATGCCGATATATTCACCTAAAATATCAAGTTGCTTTCCGATAGCTGTTTCAATATTAAATCCGTTTATCACTTCCATAATTAAGTCGTCAGGCAATAAACTAACCGTAGATTCTATCGTAGCCTTTGCTTTAGGCTTGCTGTGATATTGCAAAATCAAAAGGTTTGAATAGTAGCTATCGGTTTGACTCATCTTAAATCTCCGTTATTGTAATGCCTGCTACACTGTATCTTGTTGCGACAACAGGGGATAAATACTCAACCCACGTTGTCTGGTCTGTAGATATTTCAACATTTACTGCATAACCTTGTCCGCCAACACTATCAATAGCATTTTGTGCAATCTCAGTAATGGAAGCTGTTTCAGCAAACTCGCCAATCTTAAACATCAATCTCTGTTCTATATATTCCTTAATTGCCGTCTGATTAAACGTAATATCTGCAACTGTCGGCTTAATATTAAACTTGATATAAAACGGCGTAACGGTCGCATTATCCCACTTAGCAATAAATTGCGTCTGAGCGTTAGTAGTGATAGTATAAGTAATATTGCCTCTTATATTCGTTCCCGGACACTTTCTGCTATATATCGTTTCCGCAATATCAGATATTGCACCACCGTCCATTACTACCCAAATACAATGTGCAGGAGTTCCATTGGCATCGGTAGACGATGTATAATTTTCATATACTTTTGCGTCTGTAACGCCCGGAAGTTGTAATAAAGCCGCTTGTAAACCATTTAAATAACCAAATGAGCTGATTGCAACGGATTGTCTTCTGCGAACCTTTAATTCTTCATCTAGTTCTTCAACCGTTCCTATAGCATTTGCTGTTGTTGGATTATTTACACTCACAACACCTAAAACAATCGTCACAGGTGTTGTCAAGGTGTTCGGCAACACTACAACCCCACCTAGGGCTTCAGAACGGAATAACAAAGAGTTACTACCCGTTGAAAGAGTTGTGGTATTTACAAGAATAAATCTATTGCCCTCATTGTCTTGAATTGTATATCCAGTGGCTTCAGGATTATTATAGTTGTCGTCTAATCCTTGCAACGTTAAAGCTCTATCAGTTACCACATTGACGGTAACAGTAGTAAACGTTCCCGCCTTTCTGAATACGTTATTGATAGCACATCTCTGGTCTAATAAAGAGCCTTGAGTATTATTTGGATTGAACGAGTTGTATAATTGTGTCAATAACCCACGAACATCTACACCTTTTTGAACAAGAATATTAAGCCACTGTCCGTCAGGAGTGCTAGAATCAAGCAAAACATCTTCACCGTAGATGTTCTTGAAGTCATTTTGTAACGTCTGCAAAAGCTCAGGCGCAGTTGATGTCTGTAATCCGTTTTCGTTTAGTATATCTGTCATACTTTTACCTCAATCGTTTCACCATATACGGTTTTAAATCTTGCTGTTAAACTGTATCTTCTGTCCGTAACAGAACTGTCAAAAAAAGTAATTTCAATAATGTCGGGCTGAACGGCTAATATTTTCTTTATTGCGTTATCTATGGTCTGTTTACCGCCTTTTCTGCCTAATAGGTTTTTATAGTCAATGCCAGATTGCATATCAAAGAAGCAATCGTTAAACCAACATAGAATTTTTTGCTTAACATCATAGGCAGTAGCAAGAGATTCAGAAGCATAGTCTTGACGGCTACGCCCAAAATTAAAATCCCAATTATTATCTAAAGCTCTTACTCTCATATTTTACCTCTTATAGTAGTATAAAGTATGTTTTTCTATTTTGCAAATAACTAAGAGATATTTGTAATAATTCCATCAACAATGGTTAAGGTTTGACCGCTGACATTAGTGAAAGTGCCTGTTGCACCGTGTGTAGAGTGTAGTTCTGCCGTTGCTTTCGCACTACCTGTTATATCACCTGTTACATCAAGTTTTCCGCTGACGTTTGTTTGCTCATTGTTAATATTTATCGAATCTCCAACGACAACATAAGACGAATCGGAATATTTGAGTTGAACGTATCTACTGTATCCCTGTAGTAAATCAACCATTGAGTGTATTCCGACTATTGCAAATGCGTCTGAAATGTCGTGTTTTCGTTCAAAATTTGACGGTAAACTCTCGCCTGTGTCCCACCAACGGTCAATTTCATAGTCGCAGAAAAGCAATAAGCAATTATCTCCTTTAGCAATAGGAAATGTTAAGTTTGATTGTCCACCACCAATGACGACAAACGGAACTTGTTTTAACAGAGAATAGTCCTTTAACTCTCTCGTCTTGAAATTCATATTAACGCGCTTATGCAGAATTTGAACATCTACTGTTTGATTTGTTGTATCTACGTTCTCAATTTTGCCTATTTTCACACAGTTGAGCGATTCGGAAAAGTTACCGAAATGAGCCTCTAATGCTTGCGCTAATGTTTTTCTACTGTTGGGCTGTGACAATTCCAAACCTCCCATATACTTGTGAGCCTACTAACATCTCTAACGTTGTTGTTGCTTCTCCTGCTACTGATTCCGATATTGTGCCTTCGTGCTTAATACCATACACTTTATACTGTCCGTTAAACATCGGTGCAATTCTTGACTGTATCTCTATTATCTGACCGATAATAATTCTCGGCTCAAATATCATCTTTACTCTCAATAATGCGTCTTCGTGTTCAGGAACGCCGAGCAATCCAGATTCGTCATTTATAAGTGGCACCTCTCCCTCAATGGCATCATAGGTGTCTAATACCATAATTTCATTATTATCAATATGAGCGTTACCGCCACAATACTTCTGAATAATGGCAAACGAATTACCTGTCATTGTTACTGGGCGATTAAATTTTATGTCTTCTCCAGAATATATCTTTACGTTCAACCCCATATCGCTTGCCGCGTGTTGAATTATCTGATTGCGTGAGATGTTTGAAAGGGTTGCGTCTGTTTGTGGACTTAAATCTTTTAATCCTGTTATCGCGTGCATTTTCGTTATCACATCGCTTCCTTGACGTGACGTGTAGCAGTTCCATACATTACCAACAAAGATAATGGACATCTCCATTCCTTGATAACCGGCTTCCAAAATAACTGTTCTATACTTCGGATTAAAGTAGTCAAAGAAAAGCTGATTGTATGTATCAGGTGCAAGGTTATATATATCAATATCCATAGCATTAACATCTGCAAACAAAGTTCTGTTTATGCTAAAGTTTATGGTGAACTTTCCCTCAATGACTATTGCACCTTCAGTTGGATTTCCTTTTTCATCAACTGTCTGGACAGTAAGTCTATATTGACGCTGTTTCTTGGCTGTGTTTGAAATGTCGTGGTAAAGCACATTAACCATTTAAGAACTCCTGAATAACTGCGCTTTCTAAATCTTCTAATATAGCCACTCTTATTCTTCCTGTGGCAAAGTCATCAATTCTCCACGGGTCAAAACCGTCTTTAGACCACACATACATACCCCAAGAAATGATATTATGATAAGGGTCAAGCAGATTAACAAACGCACTCAGAGCCAATCCATATACAGTTAATGACGGGCTTTCTACATCAAAAATCCACGTTTCTTGGCTCGGTATAAACCGAAACGTAAGTTTTACACGTTCTCCCTTTTTGGTGTCAAAGGAAACGGTCTGATACGCATTGTCGTTTAATGTGCTTAATACTCTTATACTCATTTCAATTTTCCTATCATATTATCACACTCAATAGTTGCTTGGCTTACAGCCGCCTTATAATCAGCAGAATCGTGAGGTAAATATTGATACGTTTCTGGATTTTGAACAGAAAAGCCATACTTATCAGAATATTCTACACTATAAATCTCATCGTTTGCTACTACTCGACACTGCTCGTATTCGTCACCGTCAGAAGTTGTTTCTATTGTTTTAGGTAAACTTGCGTCCTCTCCCTCAGTTTTACCATTGTCAACCTTTGGTTGATTTTCTATACCAGCATTTCTTTGATATTTTTCAGGGTCAAACTTCACAGTAGATACGCTTGTCGTTCTGAACTCCTTAAACGTAATAGAGATTGCCGATTTATCCTTTGTTTCTTTCGGTTGGGTTAATTTCAAGCTCGTAATAACGTAGTCTTTTAAGATACCCCACGGCGTTTGAATTGTTAGAGGACTGCGCCCATCTCTCATCGCCAAAAGTTCGTTATAGGCTTGTTGTTGATGTGTTACAGTGCCAAAAGAATCACTCATCAAGTTAGACAGCTTAGAAACGGCATTACTTGCAGTATCTACCCACTGAGCCGCTTGCATTACTGTCTTTTTCATCTGATTAAAGCTACGACTTCTGATAGGTAAGAACGAAACAACTCCCTCTAACCTCTGAGCCACCTGTCCGAATATCTGGGAAGCTGAATCCTTTTGATACCATACCAATTCGCCGACTTCGCCGTTTATTGTATAGATTTTCGGTTTAAGTGAAATCTGGTCTTGATACGCCTGATTTGACTCAACGTAATGGTCGGTTACATCGGATTCAACCGTTAGTGTTTCATCTCCGATAATATCTAATCTTAAGTTAGCAATACCCTCAGTGCCTTGACCCACAATAAAATACTCTTTTATATGGTCTTTTAATGCAGTTAATTGGTCGGAACCAAAAGCACCGTGATTAAATCTATTCGTTAAATCTGTCCAATTCTCTGCCATTATTAACTCCTCGCACTTGCACTACCTATTACTGGAGAAACTACATACAAATCACTATTTGAATATAGATTATCTAACCAAGTTTCTCTGTTTGACTTCTGTTTTTCTTCTACAGTATTTGCTACTTTTTCAATAAGTTCATCTTCGGTATTAGCATTTATGGTAACGTTTTGAACACTATTATCAGAAGCGTTAATTACATTTCTTGAGCTTATTCTTCTATCATTGTTAAATTCTTTGATGTTATCTCTACCCAAAAAATTAAGTAAATCTTTTTCAGCAGCTGTGTTAATTTTTGAGATATCACCTTTTCTATATCCTTGTAGGTATTCTACAAACGTAGGCTCTCTATTAAGAGTTTTAGAATCAGAGGAAGAAAAACTCAGAATTCCTTTCAGCCATTCAATAGCCTCTCCTATCAAAAACGCACCAGTTCTAATGGCTTTATACAGTTCGTGTAAAGAATCCAACAAACCATTTATAGTGTCTGGGTGTTCATCTATCCAAGCCGATATTGATTGCAACCAGTCTCTTATACTGTGCGCCATTTTGGTAATAACTGGCGAAACTGCCGCCGTTATGTGGTCTGCTAAATTCTTGAAAGCAAACTTCAACTGCCGTAATGCAATATCTGCTTCCACAATAGATTTCAACTGCTCATCATTTATTTGTCTTTGGTCGCCGCCATATCTCTCTTTAAAACGCCAAGAAGCAAGCCAATCATCACTCAAACCCACACGTCTTGTGAGATTAAGAGCCATAGCGTTGTCTAAACCTTTTACAGATTGCTCAACCCCACGAATAACACCCATTACATCTCCACGCTGTGCCGCAACGTGCAGTAATTTATAAGGTGATAACTCTCCTTGCCCTAAAGCAATATCAGACAGATTTTGTGATACTTTTTGAATATCTCCCATTATTTGCTGTTGGGACATACGAGAGCCAACATTTACCATACGGGACATAACGCCTTGAAGCTGAGATAAGCTTACTCCCGTTGTCATCAGAAAATCACGAGTAGGAATAGAACGGTCTAAGGACTGTTTCATTCCATAAATAACCCCACCGGCTCCTATACCTGATAAGGTCAGAAATGTATTTCTTAATCCTACCGCAAAACTGCGAAACGAATGTAACATATCGCTAAGACGTTTTTTCTGTGCCTTAGACGCTTTTTCAGCTTCTTTTGTTTGCTGACGTTCTATTTTTTGCTTTTCAGAGGCATTATACTTTTCTACTTGAAACTCTAGTTTAGCCAAGTCCATAAGCTGTTTGTGTTCAAACTTCTTATTATCAAGTTTTCTTTTGTTTCTTTGAACTTCTGCACGCTCATTCTCAGTAGCTATTTTAGCGTCTTTTAATGATTGCTGGCTCTGCTCTCTTGAGAAAATACCATATTGTTTTGCGGCTTCTTTAGTCGCATTGTTGATGGCTGACATTTGATTTGCCATATCTGCTAAAACACGTTGGGCTTGTTTTAATCCGTCTTGATTAACCTTAAAACCTATTTCAGCATATAATTTACTTACCGTATCAGCCATCTTTATTCAACTCTCTCTCTGTAGTCGTATAATCGGCTTCAAAAGCCTCATACGCTAATATATCTAATACATCGGTTATCGTGGCTTCCCCCACCCTGTGAGGGTCGCCACCGTAATAACCTAATTTGGCAATCTTTACTCTCAGAAAGCGTAAATCATCGCCTATATGGATTTCAGGACTTCTCCATTCTCCGCTGTAGTCTTGTTTATTCCGAACGAAGAAAGGAGGTGTCTGAAAAAAGGGTAAACGTTTACTTTCAGGCAATAAAACAATACTTCATACAAATCACCACGTGCGTCTTCATCTTCAAACACATCTTTAGTGATTTTAACGTCATTGTAAATGGATTTATCCATACATTCAAAGCAAGCGTCAAATACCTCAATATCGGAATCGACCGCCATAGCCAAATTAAATAAATCCTCATACGAAAGCTCGCCTTTCTCTAAAACATCAAATAATTTAATGCCTTGCTTTAAAAGCGATTTTTCAACCAACGCTTTAAGTTTAAATGCCTTATCCAAAGATGTCGGATTAAGCACAACTTTTGCTTTATTCCCCTTTGTAGTAAACTCCATTATCCTAATACCCTTTCAATCAATGCTTGCATTGTGTAAACAGTAACAGCTTGGTCTGTTGCACCATTAACGTTCCAAGTAGCGTCATACGGCGCACGAGTGAAGTGAACAGCACTCAGATACTTTGTATCAAATACAACATTACCAAAACCGTCACCAAGACGTTTTGCAAAGCTACCATTACCCATTAAGAATAATGCCGAGTCAATCTCATACGTTTTATAGTATGAATGAATGAATTGGTCGTCTTTAGACCCTTTCAGCAATCTTAAAGTAATGGTGCATTTCTTACCTTGCTCGTCTTTTGCAACAATTACGTTACTTCCTTTACCAACAATAGAAGACGCTATGTTATTGTCAGCAACAATCGTTACCACATCGCCATCTGCCAAGTCGGTAATAGCTCTACCCCACAAAATAAAGGAGTCATCGCCAGTTAATCTATATGTTTCACTCATCTCATTACTCCTCTACGATAATTAACACATCTGCACTGTGGATTGCACCTGCACGTTTAGCCGCGCCTTGGATATACGGTGCTACACGAGCTTCGCGTTGAGCTTGTGATTGTTGCGCAATCGGCATACTATACACATACCAACCTTGATTAGCAATATTTGCCTTAAAGGTTTCCGGGTCACCAAACGTCTGTGCGCTATTCCATTGTCCCGGCGCAAGAATACCGTTTCTTACAAATTGACGGAATACATTACCCAAAGCGTTCTTCAGAATAGCTACACCAGCTTCAGTTTGCGGAACTTTCGTACCTACTGCCTTAAGTGCATTGAACATTCCCATTTGTGCATAAAACTTCAATGCCATATTTTCATAAACAACATCAAAGTAATCATTTGCACCGCTTGACAATACTGCCGGAGTGCCTTCATACGAAACATACAAGTCTACACCAGCCGTTTCAGCGTTTGTATAGTCTGTTTGAGTCAAGTTCAAGTCCGGCGTTATATTATTCAATGTTTTCAAATTCATTGTTTGAGAAACATCAGAGCCTTCAAAATTAACACTAAACGCACGACCGACATAAGCCGCTAACATCAATTTAGCTTCTTCATATCCGTTTGTATAAACTAAGCAACGGCATTTTGAATTAGAACCTTGCTGAATTGTCTTACAAGCGCCGTTAATGTCTGCATTTGAGTACCAAACGTTCACAAAAATCAAATCATTTGCATTGATGAAAGTAAGAGCGCCAGTGATTTCGTCATCAGCCATATACTTAGCGCACATAACACCAGTATAAGCAACCGAATCATAAGTTCTTGCTAATGCATCAGCCAATGTTTCACCAGTAGCGTCTACACCTGCAGTGGTCGTTCCACCAGAAACATTCAAATAGGTGGCACCGGAAATATCCGTTCCGCTTTGTCCGCTAGACAATACAACAGAAGAACTTGCACCTAACTTCTTAGAACCAAAAACAATCGTGCTACTATCAACCGAAATATTTACTGCGCTGGTTGCATTTTGCAACACTTTCGCAATATCAGCCAAAGTTGCACATTTTGTGAAATTCAAACCAGTTAAAGAAACAACATTTGAATTTTCTGTAATTGTCAAAGCGCCATTGTTTACCAATTTGAATGCCGCAATAGCATCAGCGTTAATTTCACCAGAAGCGAAAGAAGCTGCTTTAGCATTTACTGCATTTTTCATTGGGATAACAACCAAGCCACCTTGACCGCTTAATAAGTTTGCGTCTTGCGCAAAGACTTCGAGAGCCATTCTGTATGTCAAAGAGTCAGTGCCATAGGCTTTACCTACATCATTCGGGTCAATAACATACATATACTCCGATACATTATTCGGCTGTTCAGGAGTAAACAAAGCGACATCATTGACATTTTTAGGTGTCCGACTTCTCTGCACTCCCTGCACTGTAACGCGAATAACATTTGATATTGAGAGTTCGCTCATATTTTGTTACTCCTTTAAATTAAACTTACACATTCATAATAATTCATTAAGGCTCAACTTGCAAATCATTAAGAACTATCTCTTGAACATTTGCTTCTTCTGCCAAAATTTTTGCATTAAACGTATCGTAGTAATCCGTTTCTTTTACCTTATCTTCAGAAATCATAGCGCGTATTATCAACGAAAAACGGTTAATTTCCGAACCGCCCTCAAGACTTGATGTGTTAATAAATCTTGCAGGCAATTCAAAAATTCTAAACTGCTTTTTATCTTGAACTTCCTTAGAATAGTAAGAATTTAACGCCATTAAGAGTTCTGCACGGCGGATTCTCGCTTCTCTACTTCTGCTTAAAATGTCAATTTGAACGCTTGCACGACCATAAACAGTTTGGACTTCCGTTCCATACTCAGACTCTGTCTGCGTTGCGTCTACCATTTTAAACCTACTCTTGCTTGAAATAGGTAAAAAGTCTACACAGCCAACAGTCACATATAATTCTTGCGATTGTGGCGGAATTTTCCTGTTCTGAGAATGAATCCAGATGTTTTGCTGACTTAAATTCATCTCTTTACGGATTATATCAACTATGTATTCCTCAATCTGCATTGTTCTGCCAATCCTTAATACAGTGATACTCTATATGACCGTAATCGGAATAATCCTTTACAGCCATTATCTTATACTCTACGTTTTTATAGAAAACTCTATCATTAGTTGTAAGTTGCACATTTTGCAACGTGTGAAACCAATACCAATCCCAAGACCATTGAGCTTCTTCTTTTACTTTGATTTCTTCAGGTCTTAACGGTTGAATTACACCGTCAAAGTTAAAGAAAAACGTCACATTGTCTACGTTACCATAGGCATCTACCACTTGACGTATTACTTTAGCTCTGGCACCTTGCGACCACATATTGATACCCAGTTGTGGTCTTGGCAATCTCTTTCCTAATGTCAAATTAACTGGATTCAATCTCATTCTACAACCTCATACTCAATAGAAGCCCTTAAATTACCTTTATCAATAAGCGGACTATCTTTACCCTTAGTTATGATAGTTCTGTCGCTGTTACCACCATCTCTTGCATACTCATCTATCACATACTGAGTTGCAAAAACAGATTTTTCACCGACTCTCTCTAAAATAGTATTTGCAGTGCTTACATTAAAATCACTCAGTTTTGTAGCTTCAGATTCTAATATCTCTTTACCGTAGTGATTCATAGCATTTGCTAAAAACGGTCTTGGTGGAACCATTACTTCTTGACCCTTAAAAGCGCCATAAGCATAATATCCAATACCACCGTTGTGTTGCAACTCTCCGATTTGAGCTTCTTCAGCATTATTCAGAATACCAACCTCTACCGTCTTAGAAAGAACTTTACAAGCCTTTTCTATTTCCTTAAAACCACTCAAATCGAGTTCTGTTTTTACGGTAAACTCCATCCTGCTACAACCCTTACGTTTCCGATAGTCTTTGCATATACCAAGTTCAGATACTTCAGACCAAATCCGTTTCTCGCATAAAATCCGAGAATCGGGTCTTCTAAGTATGCTTTCGGCACATAATAGCCCTCGTGGACGCTACCAACCGTAACATCTGTTACAGGGAACGTTACACTGCCATACGCACCGCCTTGAGCTAACGACAAGTCGTAAGCAAGATAAAAAGCCCACAGATATAAGAAAATCAATCTACCGACCTCTTTATCTGACATCAGCTCGCAGTTAAAACTCGCTACAGCTTCTATTCTCGCTCTGTCTATGTCATTATCTGAAACATAATTATCTACAGAATCTTGTATAACTTGCCAGCTTTCTGCATCGTCTAAATTTGCCGTATTGTTATTGACAATAGATTGATAGAAATTAGGCTCATAGTATACAATATCGCCCTCAAAATAGACTTTGCCTGAATCCCAAAAAGGAAGGTATGGGAAGTTACGGGCAAATTGTGCCTTAAAATCATCGACTGTAACGCTACAACAACTCATAACTTCCCTCCTAACTATTTCTTTCTGGATTTCTTTTTCGGCGTTTCTACAGATGTTTCTGCAGAGTTATCCTCAACAACAACATCAACAATATCTTCTTGTTTAACGTTGTCCAAATCCATTAATTTACTCGGATATGCTTTTAACAATGCGGCACCGATTTTTTCGGCTTCGCCATTGAAAATAGCTACCTTCCCTGCCTCAAGAGAACCACCATTGAAAATAATCGTGCTTCGACCAACATTCTTAATTCTCATAGTGTTTCTCCTAAGCGGTTAAGTCCATATACAAGATTTCTTGCGGACGAGCGTCTAACACGCCACTGTGTTGACCGTAGCCAACGTTACGAATTGTCCAACCTTCAATCGAGTTCGGAACAGTTACGGTATAGTCTACCGGAATTTCGAAACGAGCTACATCTTCATCATAGCGCATCAAAACATAACGGTCTGTCAGTAATTTACCGTCAGACAAACCAGATTGCAGATAAGCCAACGGCTTAATCTCAAAGTCTTGCTGATTGGTAGCGGCTTTCAGAACATCACGCAAGTATTCAATCTTAGATTTAATCGGGAATTGAACACTGGTAGCGGTCGACAAAGCAACATAATCACTTTGCGGAATATACAAACGATTCGGCATAGCGGTATAGTTGTTGTTTGCCAAGTAAGCATCGATGATGTTTTGAGCAAATGCTTGGAATTGAGCGTCTGTCATAGAGCTAATAGCCGCCGGAATTAACGTGGTGTTAATGGTAACATCAGACAATGTCAACAAACCTTCCAACGCACCATCACGTGAACCCAAGAAAGCAGTCTTTTGAATACCCAAATCCCAGTTGGTTTTACGAGATTTTTCTTTTTGGGTAACAATATCCCAAATACCAGTCTTAGCAGCTTTTGCCACATCAGCAATAGACCAGTTCAGTTCTTTAGCCCACAAACGGGTCTTAACGCGAATAGCGTCAAGAGCGGCGTCAGTAGAAGCCAAACGACCTTCATTAGCGGTTTCAATATAACCTTCTTCAAAGTCACCGCCAACTTGGAACGAACGGAACATCATAATGTCTTCAGCCCACGCGGCTTCTGTGCCAACACGAACCGGCAAATAATCAGCTACCGGAATTTGATAGAACTTCTGTTGTGCAACATCACGCAAAACAGCAGTCAATGTCGTCATCGGGACTAAGTAGCCATAATTTTCCGATAAAGCATTCGTTAATTTATCAGCAAAAGCCATTTCTCTTTCATTCAAGAGAGTTTCAACTGCTACGCTCTCACCTTTTGAATTTAAAATCTTATCCATATCTGAATCTCCTATGCAATTTTAATTTTAACACGGATTAACTGACCTGATGCAGTAGCGGCTTCCAAAGCATATCCGATTACAGCATCATTATTACCAGCCGCCTTAATCGTGATATTAGAAAAGCTGTCCATAGCAACATTAGCACCAGCGTTAATTGCGCCAGAAGCTTCCATATACATCACGTTAGTATCCGGCGATACTTGGCACGGAGTTCCAGCAACATACGCAGAACGAATAACATTCCATTCCAAGAAACCGATAATCTTGTCTTCAGCAGTAGCCGGCGCAAAATGCGGCAGTTTTGCAGAAGTGGCAACAATTTTCATCGGAGTTCCCGGAACAACATTACCTTCAACCGATGCGTCAATCATACCAGAAAAAGATTCTGTATTTGCCGGTAAAACCTTACGACCTTTAATTTCTTCAGTCGGTGCAAATACGTTCATCTGAAAACTTAATTTATTTTCCATTACATTATCTCCCTATTTAGAACCATAACGAGCGCGACCAAGAGCCAAACCAGAAGCCATCGTAGCAACCGTCTTGCTTTTATCGCTTGAACTTTTTGCATTATGCAGAAAATCGAAAAATTTGGAATTTTCTTTTTTTTCTTCCTTTTTTTCCTCATCTTCTTCATTATGACATTTGTTTTCTTTGGAATCTTCGTCAGACTCATTATCCTTTTTGTCTTCGGATTCTTCGTCTTTCTTTTCTTCCTCATCTTTCTTGTCTTCTTCATCCTCAGCATTGTGTTTTGCTTCGTCTTTAGAATAGCCAAGTTTTTCAGCCAAGCCGATAATAGTCCGAACTTTCTCGTCTAAGCCTCCTTCGAAATCGCTTTCACCCTTTGCAGAAATGGCGGCAATTTCACGAATTAACTGACGATGGTCTTCATCTTCAGCATTCTTTTTATCTTCTGCGTTTTTCTCGTCTAATGCGTTCTTTACTGTGTCTTTTACAATCTCAGATAAAGAATTTTTCAGAGAATCCAGAAGTTCCTTTTTATCTTCTTCAGAAAGCATTTCATTCTCCTTAGAATTTTTAAGTTTATCCAATTCTGTTTTACGACCCTCGTTGAACTCCTTAAAGTCCTCTGGCGTCATAATAACAGCCTCCTCATACCGAGGATTATCAACAATGGCTAGGTGTTCATATACCCCGCTCTTGACTTCTTTATCGTAGTCAATATCGTGATACACACCGCCAGAGCCAAGCTCGGTTGGGAGATATGCGTTAGACACAGCCCAACCTTTTTCAATGTAGCCCTGAGCTTCATCATCTGCTATGATTTCAGCCCACCAAGCCCCATCAAACTCATTATAAAAACTTTTCACTACATACCCGACAGCTTCCTCTTTCATTTTATCTGTGTCTACTTCGTCGACGTGTCGAATATAAATCGGTTTGCCCTCAAAAGACGAGTTCATCTTATGCAAAGCTTCATTCGTAACAAGATATAATTTATCCTTACCATTCTCAAGGTAATGGACTAATCCCTCTTTTATATGACGGGCAAAATATCTTCTCGGAAAGTTTTTACTATTTTCTATCATTTTAAAACCTCTAGTTGTATAATAACACGCATACACCAAATGTCAAATGAGTTGACAGCACGGTTTTTATGTGCTATGTTTCTATTGGTTAGACATTGATAACTCCGCCACCTCTTTCCCCTTTCGAGGTGGTTTTTTTATTTTCCTACAGCCACATAACGAACTGTTCTCTTACCCTTATAAGGATATGTTTCTTCTGGCAGAGGCTTCTGCTCTCTGTCCGGTCTTACAAACTTATTTGATGTTACGTCTACTTCTTTTACTTTACCTGTTTCATCAGGTTTTGCACTCTTTTCAGGCTTATTTGCATAGTTCTTACCTCTAAAGAACCCTAAAAATCCACCTTTTTCTTTTTGAGGTTGTTCTCCCTCAGATTCTGAAAACTCTACCATTCCCATTTGAGAAGCCATTTCTATATCTTTTTGGGTATATGTTACAGGCAACAGATTATCATTATTACAACCAATCATAAACTGTTCTGGGGTTGCCAATCCATTTGCTACAGCCTCAATCAAGCGATTAAACTTGCTATTCTTCATATTTTCTTCTTGCTCGGCAGACAAAATCCTCAATGACTTAAATTCTACACTCATATCATCAGGAATAAATCCAAACAATTTCTGGCAAATTACACCTAATACTGTTATCACAACAGGCTTTGCTTTTGCCCTTACTTCAGATTCAATCATAGAGTTGTAGTTTTCAATATCATCTTCACCACTATTGAAACCTGCCGCACTTACGCCAAACAATTTTGTTAAAGGCATCTTCAAATCAGCCGCTACACCTTGACGTATCTGATTAAGAATTTCACTTAAACCACTGAAAGATAACTGTTTTTGTTCATATTTATCGTTTGTATCCAACACAAGAGCGTTCAAGTATGATTTTAATGTATTTGCCGTTTGAACACGTCTTTCCGCCGTTTTTGTCCCTTGCGAGGTCAGCATAGCCGTATTAAATCCGTTCAACTGGTAGACATCAATTTTTGCTTCATCAAGCAATTCAAAAATAAGGTCTTGGTTTTTAAGATATGAGTTAATACTTCTTACAACGCGTTCAAGCTCACTCATACCCCACCCTCTTAATCGATTTCTTATAAACGAAGGCGCTTTTTTACCCATAATCGGCAATACTCTCGAACGGTCTAATCTCATTCCATAGTAGTTAAAATACTTTGTCTTATCCATATTTTCCCACGGATTCCACATCGGAATATCAGTATACAATTCCCACATATCAGCCGCAATAAACTCTAACGGAGAATCTTTCCCTATCTTATTATACTCAATAGGTGTGTCAGGCTTTTGGTCGGTGTTAATCAAAATACCACTACCACCATACAATCTCGACCAGTTAAACGCTTCCATAATGACTTCGTTTATCTGATTCATCTCTATATAGTAATAAAGCTGTCTTTTTTGAGAATCTGTGAGCTTGTCGGTTTTTATCGTATATCCTGTTCTGAAAGCATCGGCAACAGGTTGGTCTACCAATGTCTGAACAATACCATACTCAGCATAAGCTTCTGACAATATACTTCTGAAGTTGGTAATCAAAGCCCACCGTGTATTGATAAACATTGTATCAATACGAGAGTTTTGCGGTGCAAAAGGATTATTAAAAGGCAAACCCCAACCGCCTATATTTTCTACAAATCCATCTAAACTGTTTGTTTTCTTATTAGGTAGTTTTTTCATATCAACCTCAAATAAATATTGAACTTATACCGGTGCTACCAAAAGCAACGTCTACAGCATCACATAAGGTATCACAATTGGATACTAGCACTCTATTTGCATAGTATACACTATCTGAGGCGATTGTCAAATTATACACCGGCTTTAAGTCTTGCTCGCTTTTCTCTGTGATAGTTTGCGTCATAACACCAGTGGCATATTTCTGTTTTTCCGCAAGTTTGAAATTCCCTACCGCATTGAGTGCATTTCTTTGTTTTTCTGATTTTTTCAAACTGTCTTTTTGATTTTTCGCTGTGCCACTTTCTTCCTTCTTCAGACTTGTGCCATTCTTTTGTGAGTTCTCTGATTTCTTCAAGATGTTTCTTGCCTTCTTCACTATGACACCATTGGTCGCGGTCTTCTTTATGCAATGCAAGATGTTGCTTCCTTGATATACACTCCAAATTAGAGAAGTCGTTGTTAAAAGGATTATGGTCTTTGTGGTGAACGACATAGCCTTTAGGAACTGTCCTGCCTGAATAAAACTCCCAAATCGCAACGTGAAGTCCTTTAGCACCCCTTCGTTCAGCGTTATGTGTTGACTGAGAGAGATAATACCGTTTCTTCCCTCCCATAAGCTTGTATTTTTTTCCATTAAATTCAATAACTTCTTGTATTTCCATCTTATCAACCCTCCTAAGCTTAATATATCAAGTTCAGAGGCGTCGTCAAGTGTATCAAATTGTTTATACCCACTTTTAGTAAAGAATTTATGGTTTGGCGTTGCTTCAATATCAAATTTATGGATTGTTTTTGCTTTTCCTGTGCATTTTGACTCTAACACCTTACGGACGCCATAAGGTGTTATTACATACTCGCCTTTTTTGATTTCTTCTATATTTTTATCGCCGAACAGAGTTGCCACCTTAGTGCCTGCTACAAAACACATGTCATCGTGCTTATGGCTAAGGTCTGCACGAAATGCGGCGCACTCTGCTAAAAGAGGTGCTGAAATATCATCTTTTTCTCCGTTTGGCAAATAGACCCAACCATTAGCTAAATACGGTGCTGTTGTCATAACTCTTGAGAACTTATCTGCCGCAACCCACATACCTTGGTCGTTTTTATATCTTGCTCTTGTTATCGGTATAATCGGTATTGGGTCGGTTTTCTTAATTTCTTGTATTACACCTATACCTGATGACTTATCCTCAATATAGAAGCCATACGGCGGTAATTTGAATTTACTCCATTTCTGCCAACAGAGTTTGACTTGCTGTCTTAGCTCATCAGCTTCCCATTTGCCTCTTACCATATCTAACAAATGCAATCTATTGTCAAAGGTTTTACCCCAGAAGCTGAAAACACTAAAATCGTTTGCTTCGCCTTTCTTTTGTGCTGTATCAGATGTAACAAAAGTAAATTGATAGTCATGATTCTCTTTTGGGTCGTAATATCTAAACCATTCGGTCTTTATGACACTACCACCTACTACTATCGGCTCTTGCTGATACTGTCCATAATAAACAAACGGATTGACTTTTTTTAACTTCATCAACTCTGCCGCAGGATACTTTTCTTCCCAAAGGGCTTCTCCAGTGTCCTCATTTAGCCCCTGAAGCTTAATTATGTCCCAATCTTCAGCCTCATTCTCTAACAAGTATCCCGTCAAGTCCTCTAAGGCTAATCTCTGCATAATTACAATTATCGGCGTTCTTGCTTGGTTATTAAGACGGCTCTTTAATGTGTTATTGTAGTAGTCTATCGTGTTTTGTAATTCCGCCTGACTCTTAACACTACTCGCTTTGTTCGGGTCATCAATAATCATACAGCCACCAAAGTCATTACCACTTACTCCGGCACCAAATCCAGTGATTGAACCACCCATTGAAGCCGCACGGAAACCACCACCTATGGTTGTAGCCCAGTAATCAGCACCACTCTTAGCTTTGTTTAACTTAATTCCCGTCAGTGTCTTAAAGGCGTCACTCTCAACCATAGCTCTAATATCCTTTGAGAATGAACTCGTTAAGTCATCACTATATGAGGTATATATGCAGTTGGAATGTGGATTTAACATATAACACCACCCACCAAACATCTGGCAGATAGCCGATTTTCCCATTCTCGGTGGCAGATTTATGATTAAATTTTTCTTTTCAGCCCTACCAAAGGCTATATCCTCTAACTTCTTAATGATTAAATTGTGAAATGGTCGGAATATAAACTGCTGTCTATACATATACCAGAAAAAAAACGCAATAAAATTCTTTAAACTGGCACTTAATGCCAATCTCCCCTCTACAGGATTATCCAAAAACTGCTTGACTATCTCATCATTCATATAATGATACCCCTTATCTCAAATATATTATATTTTTCGAAACTGTCAACAAATTTCTCTGAGGAAGGCGTATACCCTTGACAAACTATCCTATTATGCTATAATATCCCTGTTTATGCTTAGTCGTATAAATAGCACCCACGGCTATCATATCAGGTGCCACGTCCCTCAAGGGTGAGGATAGCCAACTTACTTACTTACTAACTTACTTAAGGAGATACAAAATGTATGCAAAAATTCAAAAGGGTAATTCCCAATCTTATATGTTAATTCATTCCGATGCACAAATTACAATAAACCCTAGAGTAACAACATCAGTTGATGTTTGGGATTATATGATTGCACAAGAACAAACTCAAGGCAAGTGCGGTGATGATTCTCAGAATGCAAATTTATCCGCAAATGTATTACATTCATTAGGTGTTGAAGATGGAACCGCTTTCCTAACAATTACAGAGCCTAATCAGGTATATTTCTATGGAGAATATGAACAAAATCCGAGAAAGGAAAATACATCACTTGCCCACGTCAACGTAGATGGCGTTTCCTACATTACAGAAGGTAACATATATATCCTGAATGATAACGGACAGACTATCCAAAAAGTATAATACCACGCTTTCTCCAAAAGTGTAGCCGATGCTTACCAGTGTCGGCTTTTTTATTCTTGACAATACCCAAAACAGATGCTACTATGGTCTCGTAATACATAAAAGATTTTTTCATTAGTTTGGTCCTTTCATCCCTCTGTTCTTCCCACAGAGGGTATTTTTTATCCCAAACACACAGTCCCTTTTTATTAGGAAGGCGGGTATGGTTAGCGTATAGCATAATGATGAAACCAGATTTTTATAATTTATTGTGATTGAGTTTATTTGTATAAAATAAGCATGCTTTTTTCAAGTTTTTCTATGTTGGCGGGTAGTGGCAAAATCTGCCGGCGGTCTTATAGTGATTAAGCTGTAAACAAGTAAAGCAGGTATTTAATAAAATTGTAATACTGCGAGTCTTTGGGCTTTTCGCTTTGTAATAAGTTGTAAACCGTGCGCGGCGTGACTCCGATGTATTTGGCAAAATCTGAAACCTTGCGCCGGTACTTTAGTGCTTTTAATATATCGCTGTTTTTCATTTTTTAGCCTTTCGTGAAAGTTTTTTCATATATACAAGCGATAAAGTATGAAATTTTTTTCACGTTGTCAAAGGCTTTTTTAGTCGTTTTCGTTATCCTCTACGCGTGCGGGCGCGCTTTCTATATATTCGCAATCAATTATATTTGCATTAAGTAGGCTATTAAGCTGTTTTATTTTGTCGGCGCTTATGCTTTCGGTTAGGTCTGCTTTTACTATTTGCGCGTCTAGTTGAATCTTGTCACCGTAGGCAAGCGGGGCAAGCTTTCCGGCAAGATATTTATAATCGTTTGCCAAGGTTGAATAGGTGCTTGAATCTATTTTATTCGCGCGTAGGTCTTTTTCTAAGCTTTCCCTGCGTTCTAAATACCATTCAGCCAATAATATTCTTGAATTATAATATTTGTTTTTTAGTGTTTCGTTTCCTTGTTCATCGAGGAAGTTTAGAAACTGCTTGGGTTTAATGCTTTCTTGTGTGCAGGCTTGAATCATTGTTAAGCCGTCATTTATTAAATCAATTATCTTTTCGGCTTTCTCGGTTGTGAGTGTTAGAGGGCTTTTATTTAGCTTGGCAATAGATAAATATTTACTCGGTATGTTTTGGGGCTGATGCTGAATCTTGTTTTGTGCTTGGGCTTCGTCGCCGTATTTCTTAAGGCGTCCGAGTCTTCTCTGCTCTGCTACAGTGGCAAATCCTGAATCTTTTTTCTTCTGAAGCTCTGTAAATGCTTTTATATTTTCCGGATTCGTTATAATTGCGCGCCCCGTGTCGATTGCTTCAGGCGATTCGCTCGATTCCGCCGATTCGGTCTTCTTTTTTGCCTTTTCAAAGTCAATTACGCCCATTTTTCAACCTCTTAATGCAATTTTAACAGAATACAACCGAAAAAACAACATTTTTTTGCGTTTTTTTTGCTTTTTTTGTGTTTTAGGTATTGACTTTTATATGATTATATGATATAAATATAATATAAAGAATAAAAAGAAATCAAATGACAACATTTTAATTTTATGAAAGGACTCAAACGATGACAAAATATACTACCTATAGAATCGCGACTCAATGGTGTCACAATTCATATATTTTATGCAATAACATTGCGGAAATTGATGACTCAATCTGGGAAAATGCCCGCTTTGATTGGGAAGATGAAGACGGAAATCAAAGGGAATTTTTTCAATATTTCATTACAGATTGCAGCGAATCAGATGTTGAATATCTGGAAAAAAATTTTAAATTGCTTTTTACATATTCAGAAAAAATCGATTGTTTTATTTTATGTGTTGACCACTGCGGCACGGGTTGGGATTATGTCGCTTGCCCTGTAAGTGATGAATTAATCGAAATTTGGGGGGACAAAATCGAATATAATGACTCTTGCAATCCTCCAATGATTCACACTGAAAGAAGATTCGGAAAATAAACAACGGGCGGACTCTTCCGCCCTTTTGGATGGATAAAAAAAGGGGGTTTTAATGAAAATATTTAATTTTTTATTGTTTTTTATTGGTTTGGCTATTTTAAGCGGTTTATATCTCTATTTTCTGGAGGCTTGGCGGCTCGGCTGTGCGATTCTTTGGTTCATTATTCCGGCTTATATCTGCGCCGGCTTGGCAATTTTGAAAATATAAAAGGAGGTTTAAATGATTGATTGGCAGAAACTATTGAAAAAAGCGCGTATTGCTTTGGGTAATGCTTCGGACGGCTCACCGGAGGAAAAGAGACTCGAAAAAATTGCAAAATATTGTAAATTTCGTATTGACTCTACAATATACCAAAGAAAGGAAAATATTGTTTTTTGGGATACTTCGGAAAAAGTGGAGCAAGAAACAAGAGTCAGCACGGAAACAACAAAAGCGAAAAACTTCGGGCAATACTGCGACTCAAAATATAATAATACTATTATTGAAAAACAACATATTTTCAAGTAAAAGCCGAAACGGTCAGAAAAAATAAATAATTTCTGGCTGTCGGTGCGGTGGTGGCTCCCCGCTCCCTGATGATGGCAAGCTATAACGAAAGGACTCAAAAATGGCATACAATTTGAAAACGTGGACTCTTGAATATTCGGGACTCGGTTTTATGGGTTCAGAAATACGCGGGACTCTTTCTGTCGATGCCGCTACAATTCAGCAGGCGAGAACGAAAGCGACTCAACAATTAACAATTTATTTACGGCTTTTTTCGATTGGTGATAAAATCAGATTTAAAACCATATCAAAAAAAGATATTCAGTTATAGGAAAGGAATCAAATATGCAAATATATGTAAGCGAATTTGATAAAATAACCTGTTTTTTAATGAAAGCAAGAAAAGGAAATTTTTCAGATTCTGATTGGCGAGAATGGGGCGAAATCTATAAAAAAATATTGATTCGTTACAAAAAAAGCAATAGGAAGACGGCGAATCGTATAAGAGAAAAGCGCGCACAAAATAAAAACTATGCACGCGGTCGGAAGTATTCAAACGCAGAGTAACGAGTCAATGAACTTATAGACGATGCAATTAAAAACATAAAAAAATAGAGAATTTACGGAGGTTAAAATGGGAACAAGACATTTGACTGTTATCATAAAGGATAACGAAATTAAACTGGCTCAATATGGACAGTGGGATGGATATTTTAACGGACAGGGCGAAAACTTTGTGAAGTTGGTTAGGGAATACCTGCAAAACGAATACAGGCTGAAACAGTTTAAGGAAAATATCGACCTTTTAAAACAAGTTGACGATAAAACCTATGACGAACTTTTGGAAATATCAAAAAAAGCAGAGAGTTTTAAGGAATTTTCAATACCGTTCAGCGTTTTATTGCCGCAGTTTTCGAGGGATACAGGCACCGATATTTTAAGGATTATTGCCGAACTTCCGACGAGTGATTTTGACGGAAAGTATTACCCTATTCATATTTGCGATGATGCTGGTTGGTGCGAATTTATCTATGCAATAAACCTCGATAATGATGAGGTCTATATGTTGACGGATTGGCATTTTGACACGGCATATAAACAACAGACTTGCGATATTATCGAAAAGAAATATCCGGGATTCGATTGCTGGTATAAAGAAAAAATAGAGAATTTACAAGATGCGGACACAATAAGACGATATAATGGAACAATAGGATTAGAAAATGGTTAGCACATACGCACAGAAGAAAGCGAGTAAGAGCTATCTGGAACGCCTTAAAACAAAAGGCATTATTCAACACGGCATTTATTGCTCTGACTTGCAGTGGCTGATTTTGAAGGAATTAATCAAAGCAGTCAAACAATTAGATTTGGACACCCTGAAGACGATTGAAATTGATGATGACGGCAAATTTATCCGGTTTATATATGAAAATGAGACAGAAACACGAGTCGTTTCATCGAATAATGTTGAAGATGATAAAGGGTAGCTAAAAACAAAATAACGCTCTGTATGGGCAAAAAATAGAGAATTTTTAGAAAGGGTATAAAATGCACAAAAAAGGTTGGGAAATGGTAGAAATAATAAAAAAGCTTGCCGAATCTTATGGGGTTTTTGACAGTGCTTTTGTTGAAGCTTTGGTTTATGCACTTGAAGACGTATTGAGTCTTAATGACTTCAACACATTAAAGGAACGCTTAAGAGAAGAAATAAAAAATGGTGCCGATGACAAGGACTCATAAACATCGACACCTGAAATATGAAATATTCATTTATTGTATATCACTTATTTTGTGGTTTGTCAATATCTAAATATTTTGGGTGGGGTTTGTTTTGATAAAATTCTTTGAGGCGCATATTAACCTCGTATCGGACAAGCTCTTGGAAGTCTTCCCAGTCTTCACCGGCGACTCTGCCTAATTCCTTTTCCACTTTTTTGTGGAGTTCGGACGGGTCAACGGGAAAGAATGAAAGCTGTTCAACCATGCGCACCTCTCAAATAGAGAATATAAAAAAAATAAAGAATTTTCAATAAAAAAATAGAAAGGATAAAAACAATGGATAAAAAAACACTAAAGAAATATACCGAGCAGCTGTTTGAGTATTTTACGGATAACGAAGATTGTTCAGGAGAATATCTTTCACCAACTACTAACGCTGTTTTGGCTTTCAGTGAATGGATAGAACAGTCTGATATTTTAGACTTATCAAAGGTAATACCTAACATCACAAACAAGAAAGTTGATGAACTAAAGCAATATATTAGCGACCAAACGGATATGTATTTATTAAGGAACGGTGCAAGATGGTAAAACATTGTATTATATGCGGCAAAGAATTAACAGGCTGCCAACAGAAGTATTGTAGTTTCAAATGCGCTCATAAGTCTTTTAGAATAGGAAAAAGCGTTACATACATTAACTGCGATAAAAAAATAGAGAGATTATACGATTTATTCAAGAGAAAGTTTTATATTGTAGATGATACAAGATATAGTCCGAGTGTTTGTTGGAAGATTAGGACTTTCTGTTATTTATCTATTAGTATTTTAGGGTTTTCTTTATCCGGAACAGCAAGAGCCATAAAGAAAGACCACACAACGGTTCTACATCATTTGAAAGGAGTAAAAGAAGAAGAAAAAAACATAGCTTATGATTTTTTAGACAATCACTTACTTAAACATTAATAAACATTTGAAAGGAAAAAACAATGTCATTTTTTACAAAAAAACAAAAACGTACAGATAGAAAAGTATTTTTCACAGAAGAATTAGTTAAAAGCTTAAATAAAGATGAAAATTCACCACGTCAGCTTTCTTATACGGATACTGGCTGTAAATGTCTTCAGCTTCTTGTATCAGATACAGATTCCTCATATATCTTTATGAACGGAAAAGTATCAAAAGTTATAGGAAACGTGTATAATGTATCTCTTAAGGAAGCAAGAGCAATCGTAAACAATATTCGTGATAACTATAAGGAGTTCTACCAAAACATACCGCCGAGATGCAGTAGCTTGAGTGTAGATTTTAGGAAAAACGGATTTTTCCCACGCAAAAAGGTAGAAGAAGCCAAGGGGACAGCAACAATCCTATCAGATGAAAACGCTAGTCTTAAGGAAAAAATAAAGGAATTGGAAGCAGAAATAGAGAGTTTGAGGGACATCAACATCAGACTAGGCTCTCGTTTGCAGACAATCAGAAAGTTAGCTTGTTACGATGAAGCTGATGTTGAGATTGATGATTAGTATGTTGCAATGGCTAGGTGCTTTTATCCTAGCCATTCTTTCCCTTATTTTTGTTGTGGGATTACTAAATTAAAGGTTGACAAGGAAAATAGATAATTTATGATAATGGGTGCGTATGGAAGACGCATCTAAACAATGGAGGAATAAATGGAAGAAGAAATCACAGAATTGTTTTCCAAGCATTTTAACAGAGTAAAAAAGGATTTATCCCAAATAACTGGGGTAACACCATTGATGTTAATGGTTGTTTCTACAGCGTTTAGAAACTTAGAAGATGACGTTAAAGATGTTTTGGAGAAAAACAATGGATTGGACGAAGATTCCTACAACGATAATATCTAAAAGATATTCAGATTATGAAATATTAAGCATAGTTAAGTTTCAGCTTGTTTGGGCTATGAATGAGGAACAGCCGGATAAAACCACTGCTCTCAGATATATGACGTCTAAGCAGTATGAAACAGCTATGACATACCTTGACAGCATAGCGGCAACGGTTTGTGACGAGGTGTCATTAGTAACACGAAAGCGTAGTGCTGAAAAAATAAGATATAATAAAAACAAAGGTTTACCAAAAATTCTGCCGACAGACTGTAAACAGACTGCTGACAGTCTGCAAGAGCAGATAAGAGAAGATAATATAAAAGAAGAAAAAGAAATATATAAAGAAAAGTTTGAGGAATGGTGGTCTTATTATCCTAAGCAGAGAGCTGGAAGCAAGAAGAAGGCATACCAGAAATTCAAGCAAACTATTGCAGAGTATAAAATCACACCTGAGTTTCTTCTTGAAAAGGTAAAAGAATATGCAAACTCTGATGAGGTAAGTAAGGGCTATGCTTGCGGTGCTGATGTATATTTTAACAAATGCAAATATAATAACCAGTATGCAAACAGCATTTTGCCAACAAAAGAAGAAAGCGGTTGGCACGTTGAGGGGAGTAATTGGTAATGAATGTAGAAGAAAGTGCATTGATTAGTTGCTTGCTTGCAAGTCCTGAGAGAGTTTGTCTTGTCGAAGGTAAGATTAAGCCAGAATATTTTGAAGACATAAGTATTCGGAATATTTATAAGGCTATTGTAGAACTTGATAAAAAGGACTTGGTTAGTATTTCTAAGTTTACTAATCACCCTTTAGCAAATCTTATGGAGTTAGCAAATACATTTCCTATTGTTGATGACCAAAAAATTAACACCTATGGATTCGGTGTATTAGAACAGTGGAAGAAAAGACGTAGGCAAGAGCTGATACTTTCAGGCGAAACAGAAGAACTTGCTGATAAACTTAAAGAGATTGATAACATAACCTTTTTTGATGATTCTACTGTCAATGCGTCAGAGGTTTTTCTAAAGAACGCAGAGGATAGATACACAGGCAAAGAGGACTTGCGCAATATAAAAACATACTTTTATCCTGTTGATGAAAAGATTAAAGGTTTCCGTAAGAGTGAATTGATTATCATAGGTGGTAGACCGGGAAGCGGTAAGACAACACTAGGTATGAATGTTGCTTATAGAATGGCAAAACAGGGTAAGAAAGTGTTGTTCTGCAGTTTAGAGATGTCAGAGGTTGAGCTTCACGAGAGAATTGTAAAATCAATAACTGGTATTTACGATTTTGAAAATATGGATTCGACCCAGTGGGAAAAACTTATAAACACAAGTAAAGAACTATATAACTCAACCCCACTGACGATATATGATAAAGCAGGTATGACGATTGAAGATATTTTTCGTAAAACATATCAGAAAAAGCCAGATATTGTATTTGTAGACCATTTAAGTATTTTAAGAACGACAAAGAACTTCACAGGTAATAGATATGCCGAGGTATCATACCTAACTGGACAGCTAAAGATACTTGCGAGAGAAATGGATATACCTGTTGTGTGCTTGTGTCAGCTTAACCGACAAGTTGAGGGCAGGACAATTAAAGCACCAAACCTTAGTGACTTGAGGGATAGTGGTAGTATTGAGCAAGACGCGGATATTGTAAGCTTCATCTATCGCCCAGAATACCATTTGAGATTAAATGAACCTGATGACGGTACAAAAGAACATACAGAATGGCAAGTTGAATTGGAAAAGGTAAAGGGTAAGGGATACTGGATAATTGCTAAAAACCGCAGAGGTTATCTCGGTAGATTTGAATTAAAGTTTGACGGCAAGACATATAGTTTTAATTAAATAAATTAACATTATTATAAAAAAAGTTATTGACAATAAAAAATTTGGTAGTGTATTATAATAGAAACATTTAACGAAAGGACTCTAAAATGGAAACACAAGATTTAATAGTATTAAGACACTTAAAACAACACCGACACATCACAAGTTGGGAAGCTATCACTAAGTATCACATCACAAGACTAAGCGCAAAGATATATAACCTGCGTCAGTTGGGTTATAATATAACCAGTCAATATGAGCGCAACGATGAAACGGGCGCTAACTACGTTAGATATTTCCTTATTCGTGAAAAAAACTGGTCTGAAGAAGACCTCTTAAGTATGGATAAAGAAAAGTTTACTGGAGTTTATGACATCTCTGATGAAGAGTATGAAATGGCACATAAAGAGTTTCAGGAGATGTAATATGCAGGTATTTGTAGTAACAAGAAAAAAGTGCGAATTTAATGAGTGTGGCAGATACGGCGGATACTACTGCTATTTGGTAGGATTTGCTAGATACAGAAATTCAAGACCAGATGGTAAGGCTTTCTGGACTGGTTGGGAAGCATTAAATTATATGTTAGAAAAAGGAATGAGTTATTACCAATGAGCAACTTCATATATAAATATTTACCGATTATAACGACACGTCGTAAGAGAGATGAATTTGCGTTCAAATATGTTAAAGACGCAGAATATAATCTACATCGCAGATACGAGCAGTTTATAAGATTTAAGGATAAGTCAGCTTGGGCGGCGATAAACCCTGTTATCCATTCATTGTGGGA
>Ga0326512_10000253_pt1 | contig 45285 bp, 107 predicted proteins | sample 1_2617_0518_D_FD_203652 | JGI IMG/M metagenome (GOLD analysis project Ga0326512, IMG submission 203652) | Bovine rumen microbial communities from UC Davis, California, United States - 1_2617_0518 | ecosystem: Host-associated > Mammals > Digestive system > Stomach > Rumen | place: USA...
GTCCCTAGGGGGGAGGCCCCACGAACACGTGTACGGGGGGATGTTACGCCCCCTGGCACTCTGACCTGCGGTTTTATGCGGCCCATAGCGCTTTTACCTGCGGTTTTATGAACACATACCCTGACCTCGTTTTTCGTTGCGTTTCCGCTGGTAAAGCATACCGTTTCTTTTTCGCCGTTCGGACACCCACCCATGACCGCCGAGCGCAGCGCCGTCCGAACACCCACCCATGACCGCCGAGCGCAGCGCACGCCGAGCATAAAAGCGCAGGTAAAAGCGCCGTTTTATCGGTCTTGGTCTTGGTTTCTAGTTTGTGTAGATTTTATGTTTTCGTTCGCCGCCGCGCTTGACACACGGCGGCGCACTAATTAGAAATTGCATCGTCGGCAATTCCGCCGACACCGAGACCAAGGGGGACACCATGACCACCAAGACCGCCAAGACCGAGACCGCCGCCGAGCGCATCGCCGCTATCATCGCCGAGACCGAGCGCGTAACCACCGCCGACGCCGAGCGCATGACCGCCGCCGAGACCGCCGACACCGAGACCGCCGCCGAGCTTTACCGAATGGTCGCCAACCATGCCGAGACCGCCAAGACCTACGCCGTGAACGTTCGTCGCATTCTCGGCGCTGCGCGCGCCGCCGTGACGCGCGCCGCCAAGACCGCCGACGCCGAGCGCATCGCCGCCGCCGAGACCGCCGCCGCCGACGCCGAGACCGCCGCCGCCAAGGGCGACGCCGTGTTTACCGCCGCCGCCGTGCTCGGCGCGAACGCATCGCACGCGCTGTTTAGCATTCACCATGCCGAGACCGCCGCCAACGCCGCCGTTCGCGCCGACGTGACCGACGCCGACGCCGAGCGCGCCGAGCGCTACGCCGAGCGCCGAGACGCCGCCGCCGAGCGCGCCGCCGAGCGCGCCGCCGAGACGCCGAGCGCCGAGAACGCCGCCGCCGCCGAGCACGCGCGCGCCGCCGCCGAGCACGCGCGCGCCGTTGCGACCGAGACGCGCGCCGCCGCCGACGTTGCCGCGCGCATTCGCGCCGCCGTTGCCGCCGAGACCGCCGCCAAGGTTGACGCCGAGCGCGCCGCCGCCGAGACGCGCGCCGCCGAGCTGCGCGCCGCCGACGCCGCCGCCGAGCACGCCGCCGAGACCGAGACGCGCGCCGCCGAGCGCGCCAAGGACGCCGCCGACGCCGAGACGCGCGCCGCCGACGCCGCCGCCGCCGTTTGGTCTACGCACGCCGTAGCAGGCAAGACCGCCGTGCGCACGCGCGCCGAGTACAAGCACGGCGACGTTTCCATGACCATTTTTGACGGCGGTATCGTGGTATTGCCGGACCGTTTCCCCTATCCCTACGCGCTTGTCGAACGCATCATGGACGCGCGCGGTATCGCCGACGTTTTCCCCACCTACGCGAACGGTACCGAGACGTTCGCCGCCGCATTCGTCGCCGCATTTGACGCCGCGCTATCCGTCAACATGGATGCGCAGTACCTGCGCGCGCGGTATCGCGCGCTCGGCGGCGACTACGTGCGCATGGACGCCAAGAACGGCGTTGTGTCCTATAGCGCCAAGACCATCGGCGCGCGCGCGTTCGTAACGTCCATTGTCCAGCCGCTTCTTGCGCTTGATTGTGACGCGTTCGTGTTCGCGCGTTTCGCCGAGCACGGCGCAACCAAGCGCCATCTTGTGACCATCGACACCCAAGAGGTCGCCGCCGTGCACCTGCGCGGTACCAGCGCCGCCGCCGCCGAGCGTTTCGCTAGCACGCGCGCCGGACGTCGTAAGGCACGCGCGCTAGCGCACAACGCCGCGCGCGCCGTGAACGCCGCCGCCGAGACCGCGCGCGCCGCCGCCGACGCCGCCGCCGCGAACGCCGCCGACGCCGCCGAGCGCATCGCCGCCGCCGAGACCGCCGCCGACGCCGCCGCCGACGCCGTAGCCAAGTGCGCAGCCGTGAACGGCGACCGCTTGACGTACGCCGCCGATATGGACGCCGCCGCCGTGTTGCTTGACGCCGCGCGCCGTCTGCGCGCCGAGAACGCCGCCGCCGAGACGCGCGCAGCCTAGTTTTGAGCGGTAGCGGCGCGCCGCCGCGCTAGGCGCGCCGCCGCCGTACCGTGTGCATATGGTCTCGTACTGTATGCATAGGGTAGGGCGCTTGTAATAGCGTCATGCTCGGCGGTAGCGCGCCGAGCTGGTAACCGTTCGTGCCGTGCCGTTGGTGTTTGGTGTGCGCATCGCCACCATGACCGCCGCTAACCGATTCGTGCGTATCGCCGTCTCGGTCTCGGTTATTCACCAACAACGTGAACGCCGCGCGCGTTCTTACGAATGCTATTGCGTTCGTACACGGTATGGCAAACTTGCATGCCACACCTACCATGTGCAAGCTATCCGAGCGTTTGCGCCGTGCAACGACGCTAGCGCCGTCATGTTTTGACGTGACGTCGCTACTGTCGTTTTGGCCTAACGTGAATGGAGGACGCATTATGTCTAGGTTGGTACCGCAACATCACGTGCCGTTGCATGGAATCGTCGTTAGGGATAGCGACGTCGATATCGCGCGTTGCAGCGATATCACGTGGCGCGCCCTTAGCGCCGCATACGACGGCGACGCACAGAGACAGCTTGTCGTGTTCGTAGACGACAAGCGCGAGCCCGAATATCCGTGCGCCGTCGTCACGTTCAAACGCGACGGTAGCGCATTTTGGCAGGACGTGACGTGCAAGGGCAATCTGCGCAAGCCTGTCGCTCTCCCCCAGGGCACTCGCAAGCTCCATAGGCGCACTATGTACCGCCTAGCAGGGTTTGACTATGACGAGTCGTTGGACGAGAAGTATGGCTGCCGCTCGGATGCCTATCGCGTATCGGTCTACGCCAGGAATCTGTCTCTGTACGTCGGCAGATCCCACAGCTTCGCCGAGCGCGTGCCGCATTCCGACGAGAACGAATGGCAGCGTTGGCAGGACGCGCAGGACGAGCCGCGCAAGCTCATGTGGCATCAGACAATCGTATACCGTTAGGAGGTGTTCTCCATAACCCGCCCGTCGTGACGATGGGCGGGTTTTTTCATGCCCTGAATTGGGGTGATTGACATGTGGGTGCAAAAACATGGAATCCCGCCGCCGATGGTAGAATTACGCCATGTCCTTATGTGATTGGGGGAACATGGAAACCATCGAAATCGTTCGCGAAATGATGCACGTATCCGGCTTGTCAGTTCGCAAACTGGGCACAGCCCTTGGCAAGAGCCCACAATACATGAAGCAGACTCTTTACGGCGGCACCATTCCTAGCTCCAAAAAGCTGGCAGCCATAGCCGACGCATGCGGCTACGACCTGCTCGTCCGCAATCGTGACGACGGCACGGAAATCATCATCGACCCACCCGACGAAAAGTAGCTCCGCACATATCTATCGACCGCCAGGCCCCATGTCAAACGACGTGGGGCCTTTTCGTTAGGAAGGAAAACGACGACCCATAGCCCCGCCCATGCGGGGCCATACATCAGGCCCATCATGCGACGACGTGTGATGGGCCTGACGTGTGGAATGGGTCCACACGACGACAAGAAAGGGACAACCATGCACGTTACCTACGACATCGAGGATGTTTTCTCCCTCAGCGACCTCACGGATCTCACGATGGTAGACCCTAGGCTGACCTACCTGCACAACCGCTTCCTGAACGACCTCCAGCAGTACCAGACGTTTTGCGAGACGGGCGATGTCCACGTCGCGGCTGAGGCCAAGTGCGACGCTCGCGACGACCTAACCCGACTGCTCATCGCCCTCGACGACACCTTCTCCAACGACGACGCCGACTTCCTGCTCGGGGTCTACATCCCCGAGTTCATGGGCGGCTGGACGTACTAACGACGACCCACATCACGACTAGAAAGGACGACCCATGCTCTACTTCGACGACCGCAACAGGTACCAGCGCACGACCCCGCGCCACGTCTGCCGCGACAGCTACGCCCTCTCGCTGGAGGAGCTCCGCGACGTCGTGGAGCTCGTCAAGCACGACCGCCGCCCGGACGGCTCCTTCAGCGACGACGAGTGCGTCGCGTGGGAGATGCTGCGCGAGCTCGTCCGCTAACGACGACCCTTCTCGCCTGCCGATTCCCGCGAATCGGTAGGTAGCAGGGCCACGTCGGCCCGAAAAAGGCCCAGCCCCATGCTTCGACGACGACGTGGGGCTGGGCTGGCGCATACCCAACGACCCAGCTAGAGAAAGGAAACGACCATGCAGCGAATCCATCTGACCATCGGCCACAAGATTGGCAGCGTCGACGCCCTCGACACGGCCACCGTGTGCGACTCCGTGACGACGACCCTCGGCGTCCGTGCCTTCACCGCCATCCCCTGCTACGGCATGTGGGAAGGCGTTCCCGAAAGCTCCACCCGCGTCGAGATTGTGACGACCGACGACGACGCCGACCGCATCGTCTCCCTCGTCTCCAAGCTGGCTTGGCAGCTCAACCAAGACGCAATCATGGTCGAGCGCATGAATGCGGACGCCCGCTTCATCGCATCGACGATTCCGGCCATCGCCTAGAGAAAGGAAACCCATGCACGACGACCTGACCGCCCTCATTCTGGCCATGATCCTATGGCCATTCACCATCGTCATCCTCATGGCCCAGTCGTTGGGCCGATGAACGACCTGCGTAAGACAACTCACTAGAGAAAGGAAACGACCCATGTGCAAAGACCTCGCCTCCCGTACCCGTGCCATCGAGGAGGCCCGCAGCAACACCCCACACGTAATAGAGGTGTACGACACCTACGACCCCAGCGTGCCCGACCTCGTGGCCCTCATCGAGGTCATGGACGAGTCTGTAGCCCACATAAAGTCCGTGAACCGCTACGGCGAGCTTGAGCTGCACCGTATCGTCCCCCACTGGGACGACCCCACCAAGCGGCAGATTGCCGACATGTGCGGCATGGACGTGAGGTTCTGCCGCGTCCGCTAACGACCCCCTCCCCTTTTTTGGGGACAAACATCAATTTGTTAACCACCTTGCGTGGCAAGAGAAAGGAAACGACTATGCATGAGGCAATTTTCGAGGACTGGAACGGCACCCTCCGTACCATCCAGTTCAAGGCCAAGACGACGATTTGGAGCCACCTTTGCAAGTGCGCCCATGCCGCCATCCTCAAGGCCGGGTACACGACCGTCCGGCTCGCCCTCGTCGACGGCGACCCCGTCGAGTACAACCTCGCGTACCGCTAGGAGGTGACCATGTACTACACGACCAACGTTGCTGCCGACGCGCTCATCTGCGTCGTTGGCTGGCTCTGCTTCGCCCTCGTCGCCTACCACTGCTACGTGAACGACTCCATCTAGGAAGGGACGACCATGCTCTTTGACTTCTTCTTCGCCCTAGGCGGTTCCGACCTCGTGCACCTCATGGCTGGCCCCGTCTACTGGTTCGCCGACATAGTAATAGCAATCGTGGGGCGCGACTCGCTGCTCCACGGCCTGCTGGACTTCCTCTGGAGCTAGCCATGACACGACGAGCCTTCATCGCCCTGTCCGTAGCCGCCATCATCGCCCTGCTCGACGACGATGACGACGGTTGACTATCCCCAGAACGGGTGGCTGTTCCCCGACAAGCGCCCGTTCTGGGACACGACCAGACCAGACCTTCCATATGCCGACGCTCAACCGAAGGGAGACGACATGAGCAGTCACGCATATCGAGTCAGGAAGCGCCGCATGTGTCAGGCCATCGGCTTGCGAGCCGACCTGACGACCATGGCCCAGCTTCGCGAGGCATGGGCCGCCAAGGGCCTCCGCTGGCCCGACGAGTCCGACCAAATCGACGACGCCCACCCCATCAATCTCGACGACTACAAGGAGACCGAAATGACCGCTCGCAAGAACACCACCGCCCAGACCGCCGCCAAGACCACCACCAAGAAGGAGACGACCATGACCACCAAGAAGAACGCCCAGGCAACGACCAACGAGACCCCGCTCACCGGCAAGGAGAAGCGTGCCGCCGACCTCGCCGCCCTCAAGGCCAAGTACGACGCCCCGGCCTTCGAGACCGTCATCAACATCCACAACGTGCTGAAGGCCCAGTACGAGGCCGAGCACATGGGCAAGGACAGCGCCCCCAAGCCGCTCTATGCGACCGACGACGAGATTGAGTACCTCTGCTGGTTCGCCAACGAGCAGGGCTGGACGAACAACGCCTTCGTCTCCAAGTCCCAGCTGGCCGCCGTCCACGGAACCCCTCGTGAGGGTGCCGTGAGCGTCAAGCTCTTTGGCCCCATGGGCCGTCCCGGCACCTACTTCAACTACGACGACATTGAGTGGGAGTACGAGGAGGGCCCGGTCTACGACCCCGAGGTCGCCGCTGCGACGAAGAAGGCCTTCGGCGAGAAGCGCAAGGCCAACCGCGCCAACGTCCAGCAGCTTGGACTGCCGAACGGAACTGTGATGATGGTCGACATCAACAACAAGCGTGCCATGGCCAACTACCTCGCCGCCTGCAACGCCATCAACGCCGCGATGACCGCCTAGCCAACGACCCCAAGAACCGACTAGCAGCCCGCTTGCCCGCAAGGGTGAGCGGGCTTCCTGTTGGGGAAAGGGTCCCCACGTGACGACCTGAGGAGGTCACCATGCACAACATCACCATCAAAACAACCATCGCCGACGAGTCCACCACGACCGTCCTTCCCTACGAGTTCGAGTCGCAGGAGGAGATCGCCTCCTTCCTGGGCGACTACGTCCTCGTGGAGCTCGACAAGCTCTACGACGCCCTGAAGGCGATGGGCGACCGCACAACTGCCCTTGTGGAGCCTGCGGCCCACCGCTCTCTGGTGCGCACCGTCTCCGGGACGAGCCGCGCCGACGGCCGCGCCCCGATTCACGGCGAGACGACCATCCGCATCGAGCGGGTGGCCTAGCGACCCAATGGGGCCCTTCGGGGCCCCTTCCCCCACGACCACAAGCGAAAGGAAACGACCATGCCCTACATGAAGGTTACCTACGACGTCAACCTGTGCGTCGACCGCTACTACCGCTACGACGAGGGCGAGGACCCCAGCGAGGTCTACGACATGCTCTTCGACAACCCCTACGTCGACGACATGTCCGCCCCCAGTGCCTACAAGGCCGTCGAGGACGAGTTCTTGGCAATCCCCAATTCATACGAAGTGGATGCCCAGTGCTCCAGTCGCGACTTCGTCGACTACTACGCACCGGACCCCGACGAGCCTGCGCCCCACTGGAGGGAGTTCGTGCCCAACGGCAAGGTTGAGGCCTACCGCGTCGGCAAGGCCGCCGAGCAGATGCGCTACGACCTCGAGACGCTGCTCGTTCAGGGCGACTACGAGCAGATTGCGACGATTGCAAGCCTGCTGGCAAGCCTTCGGAAGGAGTAGACATGCGGTACGTCCTGAACCAGTCCGAGTCGCACGGCTGGATGCTCCTGTCCTGCGACGACGACGCTTACGACATGGTCGTGGGCGACCTTGAGGAGCCGGGCAACGATGACGACCGCCCGGATGATATCGACGGCGGCGAGTACTTCTCGCTGCTTGAGAGCTGCCGCATAAGAGGCGAGTACGACGCCGACTACTGCCACGTCGTGCTCATCGACCTGTAGGAGGAGCCCATGACCAAGATTGACGCCATCGCGCAGTTCTGCCGCGTCTCCCGCAACTTCCACGTCCGTCTTATGTCCGGCTATGCGGACAGCCTGTCTGAGAAGCGCATGACGGACGACCAGATGGTCGCAAAGTTCCGCAGCCGCGTCCGCAGCGACCTCAAGCGTGCAATCGGCACGCTCCGCAGCATGGACGACGATGACCGCTTCCTTGCGAGGGCAATCGACGACGTCGACGCCCTCCGCTCCATCGACGACTTCATCACCCGCATCGTCCGTCAGGGCGATTACGCAATCAACAACCGCTAGGAGGGGCCATGTACGAGAACGAACTCAACGACCTGCTCGACTACCTCGACGCACTGAACGACGCCCAGCGCGGGCTTCTCGACGCAATCAACGACGCAAGGGAGGCATGCAATGCTTAGCACGAACCTCGTCCCGTTCCACACCGCCCACAAGCCCCGCACCGACGGACGCCGTGGCACGCATGGCCGTGGCTGGAAGGCGACGACCCGCCGCACGTCGCAGGGCAAGCCGCACAAGTACATGCCCATCGACGTCGTGGCCTACAAGGCCGCAGAGGCGCTGTTCGCCGCCTACGACTTAAACGACGAGCAGCACGACATGCTCGCGCTCCTGGCGGGGATCGCATGATGGCCGACCTGCTTGGCATGGCCGTGACGGCGGCCGTGCTCGTCTGCATCGCAGACCTCACCTACCTGCTCATGCTAGCGATTCTGGAGGGGTAGCGATGTTCAACGTCAACTTCACCATGACGGACGACGCAACCGGCGTGTCCATCACGATGAACCACTACTGCGAACTGCCAAAGCACGTCACGTCAACCGGGCAGATAGTCAAGTCGCACTTCGCTCGCATCGAGCTGCACGAGTATGCCAAGAGGTTCTTCGGGACCGACGACGTGTCGGTGCGCCTGAACGTTGTCGACGGCGTCGAGTACGCCTACTAGGGAGCATGACATGGCACGTAGGTACATCAACATCGGCCAGATCGAGAACCTGATGCAGAGGTACCTCGCACTCGGAGGGGACGTGTACGACGAGGCCGTGCCCGGAACCCTCGGTTACGGGACGACCATCATGACGGCACCCGGCTACAAGAGTGCCGTGGTTCAGGAGCACTACGAGAACGAGTGGAGCTGCTGCCACACCCTGCGGTTCTACAACGTGCTCCCGAAGAAGTACCAGCAGCTCGTGGACGACTACGACTACATCATCGAGGAGAGGGGTTGGTAGCATGCGCAACACCAGGGCGACGATGTGCAACGCCGGACGTCCGACCAAGGACGAGTTCGGCAACCCGCTTGGAAGGCGTCATGCGACCTTCTGGGAGTGGTTCCCGGTAGGCAAGCCGCTCAAGACCAAGGATGGGGAGCCTGTGCTCGACGAGTACGGGCTCCCTCGCTATCAGCGGGTGGAGTACCGCTACAACGACGGAAAGCGCGGGCGTCTCATCCCGCTGTCCTATGCGGAGGGCCGCAGGAGGTGCGAGGGGCCGCGCGGAGGTCGTGGCTGGCAGTACTTCCACTACAAGCTCTACGTACTGGAAGACGGCACCATCTGCCGCTTCCGGCACGAGAAGGTCGACCGCGACGAGCTCACCGGAGAGTTCGTCTACGCGGACTACTGGGAGCCGTACACCGGCTACGCATACGGCGTCGACGGGTGCAAGGTGGACATGCACCTCGTGGACGGCCACGACATAACGACCGCCGCACAGAGCGCCTCGGACGAGGTGCTGGCGGCAAACGACGCGGCATCTGCCGCAGGAAGGGGCGTCGCATGAAGCTGACGGACAGCTTGCGTCTGGAGTTCTGGGACGCGACCTACGTGGACGTCGAGCTGACAGTGTTCCGCATCGCAAGCATGTACTTTCCCGACGACCCCGAGAAGGACGTGCTCGGGCTTGCGCTGAAGGGTGGCGGCTGCGAGCGCTGCGTGAGGGTCAACAGGAAGCATGAGCGCTTTCACGGCACCTACGACGCCATAGAGCAGTTCATCAACGAGTTCGCGACCCAGAAGTTCGGCAAGCGACTCGCGGCCTACACGGTCATGGCCTAGGAGGTAACGATGTACAACTGCAAGACATACCAAACGACCCTTCGGCACCCATGCAACAGCGACCTGAAGGGGAGGGACTACATCGACGCAACGCGAGCCTACTTCGCTGAGAAGGACGGGCTCATGGACGACGTGCTCCGCTTGGCTGGGGAGCATGGGTGCCTGCTCATCATGGACAGCTCAAGGACGAGCTTGGACAGGTGGTACTACCTCCACCCGTCACTCCGTGTGGAGGGGTGGCAGCTGTCCCACTTCGACCAGCAGGGCCCGATATGCCACGACGACATTCGCAACGACCCGCACGAGCTGTCCCACGCCCTCCCCGACTTCATCGAGTGCTGGTGGGTTGAATGAGGGCCTACGCAATCCACCGCCCGCTGGGGCCGTTCACTTGGCCCAGCGAGCACAGGGACAAGCTCGTGGAGCTGGTCAACTACGACCGCATGACCTACGTGGACGAGATACGGCGCTACGCCTTCGGGCACATCGACTTCTCTGAGGACGTCCCGAGGGACGACCTCGACCGCTACGAGCTGGTCACCTCGCCCGAGCTTGACCCGCATTTCGTGGCGACGGGAAAGACGCTCGCCCGGTACGCCAAGCAGGAGGACTGGGAGCGCTTCGAGAGGGCGTGGGACACGGCACGCGACAAGTACGGCATGACGGACGACGAGATAGAGCGTGCGATGACTTGGTATGAGGACTAGGAGAACGACATGATCAACACATACACCCGCACCTACGATGCCAAGGGCAAGGACGTCAACAAGCTCGACATAGTGATTCGCTACGAGAAGGGCGGCTGGTCATACATGACGGGCCGCGAGTCCCAGCGCGGCTACTACTTCTCGGTCACGCCCTACGAGCAGAGCGGCATGTGGCGCACGTACCGTGCCTTCTCTGGCTCCAAGACCTGCGTTCTTCCCTGCGGACGACAGAGCAAGAAGCGCTTCGAAGAAGCCTGCTCGATGATTGACGACCTCACCGCACGCTACCTGCCCGCATGGCTTGAGGAGAGCGGCGTCGAGCTTGTCAACGGCGAGTACGCCGAGAGCTACGAGGAGAGGTAACGACATGGGAACCCGTTGCGCGACGATCGTACGTCAAATCACCGACTACGGCACCGACCAAAAGGTCGAGGAGCTGTTCCGCTTCTATCGCCACTGGGACGGCTACCCCAGCGGCCACGGCATGGACATCGCCACGTCGTGCATGGCGGCCAACGACGACCATGGCCTCAACAATCGCAACTGGTGCCAGCACCTGATGGCCCACCTGTTCGCAGACAGTGCCGACATGGAGGTCGAGCCCAAGGGTGCGTGGCACAGCGACATCGAGTACCTGTACGCCATCACGGGACACTATGCCGCGTTCGGCGGCAAGGTCGGCATCGACAAGCTCCCGGTCACCATCGAGGTCTGGTCCTCGAACTGGGACGTCCCGTATGGGACGACGATGCGCAAGGAGCCGCTGTTCCGTGGCACCCCGCAGGAGTACATCGAGTGGGCGGGCAAGGACAACTAGGAGGTAACGACATGGCAGAGCTTGCGATTCGGCCCACGTTCGAGACGTGGGTCGCTTCATATGGGCGCTCGCAGCGCTCCATCACCGGGTTCAACCGTGCTAGGGCCGCATACGAGGTCGCAGCACTGAAGGACCCAAACCCGACGACATACGACGTGGGCGTGGCTTACTCGCTCTTGCAGCGCTGCATACGCTTCGCCTTGGCAGACCAGCGCATGGACGAGACGGAGACGGAGGCCAACTGGGACAGCCCGAGCCGCAAGCGCAAGGCGGCACAGCTTGAGGCGCGTCTCAACCGCCTCAACGAGGAGCTGGGGGCCTACGGGTGCGTCCTCTACCGCCCGTGGTGCTGCTACGACGTGTTCCGTCGTGACGAGGGCGAGCCGGGGATTCGCGTGATGGGCACCGGATACCTGTACTTCTACTAAGGAGGTCAGATGAACGTCAACAAGGCCGCGAAGGAGATGCTGCGCGACGAGTTCTGCAAGGTGTGGCGTCGCCGTGACGGCAGCATCGACGAGAAGATGGTCACCTACTGCGTCAACAAGGCGTCGGCGTACATGGTGCTTGACGACACCATCGTCACGTTCGACAAGCCGAGCATCGAGACGCGCTTCTGCTTCGGCTACGGGGTGCAGAGCGCCTACGACTACGACGAGGCCCTCGACGCCGCATCCGCCGCAAGCGAGAGCGAGTCGTACTTCATCCACAAGAACCTCGACGGCACCAGCTTCGCCTGGTACATGAAGGCCATCGCCGGCGACGAGTGGTGGCTTGAGCCTTGGCTCGACCCCGTGCACTACACCTGCCAGACGAAGGACTGCCGCATCGGCGAGATTCGCTGGGAGCACTGGCACAAGCGTGACTGGTGCCGGTCACAAGGGTGGCGTCCCCTCACGGACGACGAGCTGGTGGAGCTGTACGGCGTCTGCTACGAGGAGCAGGTCAAGTTCCTCAAGCGCCTCAAGACGTACCTCAAGCGGTACGGGATGAGCAAGGTGCAGACGTGGACCTACTGGGCAGACGAGTAAGGGAGGGCGTTTGAAGCTACAGCACGCTCAGTATCGGGCGATGTTCGGCCCGGACGAGTACACGCCGATCATCTACTACTGGGAGGGCGGGACGTTCGAGCTGCCGTGGGTGCAGCTCGGCAAGGTGCACGACCTCTGCGACGTGACGCTCCCCAACTGCGGCCTTACGACCGAGCACCTGCAAGACATGGTCGAACGAGCCACTGGCCGCACAGTGAAGCGGCTGGTCGCCTGGTAGTGTCCGGCCATACGAGGACAATCTAGGAGACGAGTTTGGAGTTCTTCTTCGGTTTCGTGGTGTTCATGGGATGGCTCGTCTGGAACCTGCTCAAGGGGATAGCGGCCGCGATAAGGAGGCTCAGGTGACGTACGAGGGAAGCGTGGTTCGGATGCCGCTCGTCGTGACGTGGAGCGGCGGCGACGGCTGCTGGGTCGAGCTGCTGGTCACCCACTACGAGCACGACGAGGTGTGCGTCGTTGCAATCAACGTCGAGACCGGCATGGCCGCGTGGACGTCGCTGAGCATGCGCTCTGGCACCTTCTCGACGCAGCTCGTGAACATGGTCCACGCGGCCATCGAGGACGTGGCCGACGAGGACGGCAGACATTGGGAATCGCAGACTTGGGAGGTTGGCTACCGTGACTGACAACGAGTGGGCGCAGATAGCCCCGTACATGGGCGGCTCTCGCCTCTACTACGAGATTCTGGAGCCCGACTACGAGGGTGCCGAGTACAGGGTGTGCGCCAACGTGTGGTCGGAGGAGGCCAACGACTACATCGGCCACTTCGAGGGGCACACGTTCGACAACTACGAGATGGCGTGGGACTTCTGGGCCAACTGGATGCCCGACAAGGACGCCGTGCGACGGATGGTGCAGGAGTTCCACGAGGAGGGCACCAGCGAGCACTACGAGGTTGAGGTCGGAATATGGGAGGACGGCGACCTCACGGACGAGGACGACTTCTACACCGAGACGGTGGTGTGGCGATGACGATTGACGACATGATGCTGGCGACGCCATACGTGATGGACATGCTGGGCTACTACGCCGGCGGCCCCTGCTACGACGAGGACCTGCCGGCCTACGTGGCACCGCTCGGCACGGCATACGGGGTGATCGACCCCACGTGGCTGGTGGTTGGGCACTGCGACGGCTACTGGTTCTGCGAGGACACGAACGGCGAGGGCGCTTGGACGGCGAAGACGCCGGAGGGTGCCCTGAGCGAGTGGATGGAGAGGGAACGTGGCTGAGCACGTCTACTACATAACGGTGATGGGCGACGACTTCGTCAACGGCGAGTGGGCATACGAGCACGAGTTCGTCTGCGACATTCCGATGGGCAGCGAGAGGGAGGCCGTCGAGTACCTGCTCTCCATCACCAAGGAGCAGGCACTTGAGTGGGAGCGCGAGTCCGGGCGCAACGGGCTGGACATCGTGGTGTACGTCGAGAAGGTGGACGAGAACGGAGCCCACACCTACGAGTTCTATCCAGCGGCGACCTGCGAGTGGATAGGCGACAAGCTCAACGGCATCTGGCTGGGCGATGGCGAGGAGCGCATCGACCCAATCGTGAAGGAGTAACGACATGAAGGTCATGTTCCATGACAGCCCGACCTGTCCGAAGTGTCACGGCGATAACGTCGAGGGCGACTTCATCGAGATAGGCATGGACGGCGAGGGGCAGGTTGCGTGGCAGACGGTGCGGTGCAACGACTGCGGGTTCAAGTACGTGGACGTGTACCGCTACCACCACAGCGAGGCTTACGAGGAGGAGTAACGACATGGCGCAATGGTTCATGACCACGGTTGAGCCTGACTACATGAGGACGCTCAAGATTCGTGAGCAGCTGCACGATTTCCTTACGGCGGTCGACACCATCTGTGGCGAGTGCCTATGTACGGACGGCGACGAGTGCGAGCGATGCCGCGTGGAGGAGACGGCTGACAGAGTGACAAGGCTTGCATACGAGAGCATGGGACAGGAGTAACGACATGGAGCATGAGCTCAGGGAGCTTGGCAAGCGACTGATGCAGCAGATGCACGACGAGTACATGGGTGACGAGGAACGGTACGTAGCCGACGTGATGGACGGCATGAACGCAATCGAGCAGCTTGCCGTGCTGTACGTGACCGGAGAGGCTGGCGAAGCGTTCGAGCGCGTCGCTGACGAGGTTGGCGAGTGCGTCGTGACCAACCAGTACTGGTTCAAGGACTAGGAGCAACGACATGGCAGCATACCTCATCGACTTCAAGATGAACCTCTACCAGTCACGCCTTGTGACTGGAGTAAAGACGGCGCAGGAGGCGAAGGAGTTCGCCTACGAGCTGCTCAACGATGACGAGTTCTTCTTCGCCCTCTGTGAGGACTATCGCGACCACCTCAAGACCGACTGGATGGTTGAGAACGTGACGCCGCTTGTGTATGGCGGCAGCCCAGTTGACCCGCAGGAGTGGGATCACTACGAGCGAATCGACAAGGAGTAGCGACATGCATCGCAAGTACCGCGTCACATCGAACGACGTGCAGTACGTCGCCCACTACGACGAGGACGGCGGCCACGCCACGCTGAACGTCTGGAAGGGCGACGAGGTCGTCAAGCACCTGTCCTTCATCGGCAACCTGCCCAAGGACGAGGACATGGACGGCATCCTCCGCGAGGAGCTCGACGACCCGTACCTTGAGGTCGAGCGCTGGACGGCCTTCACGGTGTGGTACGACCTGACGAGCAGCGTTGAGGTGTCGTTCAACGCCTTCGAGGGCGACATGGAGGACGGCACGCTGGCAGACGACCTCCTGGAGACCGACTTTGAACAGTTCGTGCTGAGTCTGTTCAAGGCGGACCTCGACAGCGACCCATACATCGAGGTCGGCCACGTCGAGGACGGCGCGGACGGAATCAGGTTCAACGACGAGGAGATGCGCCCGTTCATACAGGGGCTGGACAAGGAGTAGCGATGTTCTACCTCCACAAGGCCTTCCGCAAGGCGAACCTGGACGTGTGCCCGAGCTGCGGCGGCAACGAGTTCGAGCTTGAGCTCGCGACTGACGCCGGGACACACCAAGTTGAGGCCCGCTGCCGCTGCCTTCTGTGCGACGCGGCATGGATCGACGTGTACGAGTACAAGCACACAGTAGTCAACGACTAGGAGACGACATGAAGCCTAGCAAGTACATCACCGCAGAGACGGAATCATACGAGCTGCATTGCGCCAAGACGCCGATGGACAGCGTCCACATCAACAGGCACCTAGCGACCATCAGTTGGCAGTCTGGCTACGGAAACGAGGGGCAGGTGCCCGGCAAGATAGAGCTCTGCGTCGGCGGGCAGCTGTTCACCTACAAGGTCGAGGAGTAACGACATGGCAGTCTACAGAGTTGACTTCATCATGAGCCTCTACCACACGGAGTACGTCAACGCACCGGACCCCGACACGGCAAAGGAACTCGCGGAACGCATGCTCGACAACGATGGATTCGTCGACGACCTCTTTGAGACCTATGACGACCATCAGATGACCGACTGGCTCACCGAGAACGTCGAGGTGAGCGTGGACGACTACACATACGACTACTGGGAGCCGACGGTCAACGCTGACGGCAGCAAGATTGAGGAGTAACGACATGGCAAAGGCGATCATGCACCTGATTGACACCGACGAGGTGCGGGTCATCCTCCGCTTCTACTTCGCGGACGACGAGGACCGCGACGCGAAGGTGGAGCTGCTGATGGGCTGCGTGGAGGACGGCTCCATCGAGGACTACATCTACGACACGTTCGGCACGCGGGACTTCGACAACTACTGGCAGTGCGTCGAGGACGCCGTGACCGACTGGGCCGATGACGTGCTTGACAGGGCTGACAACACGGACAAGGAGTAGCGATGGGATACAAGCGAGCGTTCGTACACCGCATGGCCGAGGAGCTCGAGAGGCTGGCGTCTAGCGGCGAGCAGGACGAGATTGCCGACGAGGACGTGCAGGGCATCATCCTCTCGCTGTTCGAGATGCACAGGCCGCTCGACGACGAGCTTGCGGACCTGGCGGTGTCGCTATACGAGTGCCGCATCGGAGGCATGTACGAGGCATTCGAGGAGCTGCCCGACGTGCTGGACTCACTTGAGGAAGCTATAGCGAGCCACCGTGGCTACGACACGCTGGACGCATACCTGGCAGGCAGGGCCGGGCTTGAGCGCATCAAGTCCAAGTCCGGCGTGACTATCTACATCGAGGACTAGGAGACGGCATGGACGACTACAGCATCAGACAGTTCGAGGTCGCGGCAACGAACTTAGAGGCGTTCTCAGGCAACGCTGGCGAGGCGTCGAGAGAGTCGCTCGTCGACGTCCTGAAGGCGGCCGAGAGGGTGCTCGCCGAGAAGATGGGCGACGCAAGGGAGATTCTCGCCTACTGGTGCGTCGACCTTGCCCTCTACGCAATGGAAGGCAGCGACTTCGAGGACGAAGAGATGCTCTTCGCTGCGAAGCGGCTGATGTACGAGCTGAAGTTCAACCACCTTGACGAGGAGTGCTAACGAAATGAGCATTTGCAGCTACTACGAGTACGAGGCGACCTTCCCCAAGGACACGCCGCTCAACGAGGACTCCGTCTTCTACGGCTTGGTAGAGGAGTACGGCGACCAGTGGCGCGTCGCCGACGAAGGCGACGGGGACTACAGCGACACCTTCCTCAATGGACTCATCGACGTTCTGGGAAAGGCGCTCGACGAGGTGCCTGGCCTCGTGCTCGATGCCTACTACCACCTCTACGATGACGATGGCTGGCAATTCATGCTCCACATCGACGACGGCAAGGTCGAATGCCAAGAGACCGAGATCGTGTGGAGGGCGTGCGACCTAAACGACACGGACGTGAACCTCGGCTTCAGCGACCTGCGCAAGGCCAAGGAGGCGTGGGACGCCCTGACGGACGTGCCCGTTGACGACGATGGTTGCTTCATCGAGCCGTTCCGACTCCCCTACGTCGGATGGGTCACCGCCGCGACTCCCCGTGAGGAAGTGTGGCACATGATTGAGGAGCAGACGGGAGTCAGCGTCGCCTACCTCATGGGTCAGGCCAAGAACCCGGACGGCACGAACTAGGAGGTACGACATGTTCATCGTCATCGAGGTGGCCGAGTACGTCAACGGGGAGCGCTCAGCGCAGCTCTGCGGCACCTTCAACGACTTCGAGGAGGCGCACAGGCTCATGTACGGGCTATACCGTGACGAGCTTGAGTCTGACGAGGAGTACGACGAGGAATGGTGCGAAATCGAGGACGACTGCGCCTTGGTCAGAGGGGCTACGGAGTTCCCGAGGGCCATCTTCTGGTACGTGTTCGACAGCGACAACCCAAGGCAGATTAGATGGTAGGAGACGACATGACGCTACGCGACTTCTTCGGCATGTGCGATGGGTACGACAACGTGATGGTCAGTGACTACGAGGGGCGCATCAAGGACTGCCCTGAGCACCTGCTCGGCCACGAGGTGGTGGATGTGCACGCCACGGTGGTCCTCGAGGAATGCGGCTTCCACATCACCTTGGCCTAGGAGGTACGACATGAGCAAGTACATCGTCTCGTGGGCGGACGACACCGAGGGCATCAACCTATCGGTGACCGTCCATGACACCTTGGAGGACGCCCGGAAGGACATGGTCCACTACTGGAACGAGCTGCTTGGGATGTTCGAGCTCCCGGAGGGCACGACGGAGTTCGACTTCACCAGCGCCATGGGCAGCATCGGCGAGACGTGGCTGTCCTACCGAACCGAGGATGGCTTTGGCGACGAGGTGGTAATCACGGAGGTGCAGGCATGAGGATTACGTCCTACGACGAGGCCGAGGCGCTCGACACGCAGCTGTGGCGCATCGACGTGGTGCTGTTCAACGTCATCGACGGCTGCATCGAGGGCGAGTACTGCACGATTGGCGACGGGCCGCACCCCTTCGAGTGCTTCTTCGACGACCTTGGCGAGGCGAGGGCGTACGCGGCGACGTTCACCCGCAAGGATGCCGAGCACGCGCTGATACAGGCATCGAACGCAGGCGACTTCGACAACGTGGCCATCGAGGTGAACGAGCTCGACGGCATGGACCCAGGCTACGTGGTGGCGTGCCACGAATGGATGCACGGGGTCGACCATTCCTACTGGTGCGACGAGGAGGAATAGATGGTCATGAGCGAGTACGTAAGCAGGCTGGCGTCGGCAATCGGCGACCTCGAATGGGCACGGCGCGAGGTGTACGGGTGCTACAGCGTCAAGGGTAACGAGCAGCACGTGCAGGAGATTGACCACCTCATCAACCAGATAACGGTCCTCATCGAGGACCACTGCAAGCAGAACGTCGGGGAGGAGTAGATGTACGTACTGATTCGCTCTGAGACGGGCACGCTCAACGACCTCACCGTGACGAGCTACTACACACTGTGGGCTGCGCAGCAGGCGATGGAGGCCGACTTCCTTCGTGAGTACGAGCAGTTCTACGACACGACGGAGCCGCCAAGGGATGAGGACAACGACTACGCCTACATCTACGGCGGCGACCGCGCCGTCCTTAGCCTGGACACTCCAGACACGCCGGAGTGGGCAATCGTCGAGGTCAAGTAGGAGGCATAGATGTACGTGCTTGTCTACGCACCGCACGGAATCGTCGGCGAGGACGGCAGCAAGGCCGTCGTGACCGACACGCTTGAGGGCGCACAGTGGGAGCTGAAGCGGCAGGTCGTCGAGTACCTCGTGGACAACGAGCTCGACCCGCTCGACCGCAGCTTCGAGTCCGACGAGTTCGGGTTCGTCCATGCGACGGCCGACCTCGACAACCCAGAAGCACCTGAGTGGCACATCTACGAGGCATAGGAGACGACATGCTCAACATCACCGCCCAGATTCCGGAGACCATCAACGGCGGAGAGCGGGTGATTCGCCTGCTTAGCCGATACAACGAGGACTACGTCGTAACCGACCTCGACGGCGACGAGCTCGAGGAGGAGATTCGCCTCGCGCTTCGCCGCAGGTACGGCAAGAACTACCACTACGAGGGCTTCGAGGACGTCACCTACACCCTGGAGGCGGCAAAGAGGGCACGCGGCGACGCCAAGGCAGCGTGGCGTGGCGAGGGATGGTACCGCATCGGCTGGTCGGACGGCGGCACCTATGGCGAGCACTACTGGTGCTACGACGATAGTGAGCTTGCAGGCGACCTCGAGAGCGCCTACCTCGAGTCGACCGAGACGCACCTCCCCTACGTCGAGTTCCTCTGGGACGGCAGCATGCCCAACCACACGGCGCAGCTCTGGGATCAGGGGCTGAGCGCGTTCCTCGACGGCATGACTCCGTCTCAGTACGCCCTGCTAACCGACGAGTCGAGGGATGCAATCGAGACGTTGGCCGAGGCGTGGCGCTCACCCGACTTCAATGGGTTGCTCGAGAGCCTGCCCCTCTTCGAGAGACGATGACAGCACGGCACGACGGCCCGCTTGCAAGAGCGGGCCTTTTTGTTGGCGCTGGAAAGGAGAACTAGATGCAGTACACGAACGTGAAGCTACCTCGAAACGTCATGTGGATGGACACGGACGACGACGTTCAGGAGGTCTTGGTGGCGCTTGTCGGCCATGAATGCAAGCTAACCGCCACTCCAGCAATCGGGTACTCGAGCATGGGCCCTTGGGAGGAGGGTGACATCTGGTATGAGGACGGCGGGGTCGACTACGCGCTTCACTACGACTTCCGCAGCGATGCGGGACGGGTGTTCCGCTACGAGATCGAGCAGCTGACCATTTAGGAGGCAGGGTGCGAGGACAGACACGACTTCTTGCACACCTATGCAAGAAGTGACCAAAGCACAGGACATTGAAATGACCTGGCGAGAGCTGATCGACGAGCTGCACAGACATGAGGACATGCTGGACACGGAGGCGCTCCTCTACCTCGACTACCCGATGGACATACGGATTGGAGAGGCGATGCCGCTGGCAGGCGTGATGGAGCGGTACGAGGACGACCATTACAACGAGGACAACAACCTGGTGACCTTCATCTGGGACAAGGAGTAGCGATGGACTGGAAGTACAGCGTTGGTGACGAGGTCTACTTCAACTGCATCGACCTCGACTGGCACGACACACGCGACATCCCGTGTCGCGTCAAGCGTCGCATGACGAGCGACGAGGCCGACCTAGAGGTAACTGGCCCCATGTACGAGCTTGCGATGCTCGTGGGGCCATACCGTATAGAGGTCGGCTCGATTCCCGCATTCGAGGACGAGCTGACCGCCGCGCCCACCAACGAGTAAGGACGGCACGTGTACAGGAGCGAGTTCGACGAGCTCTTCACCCACCTCTGCTGGAAGTACGGGCTCGACCCATACGAGACTGACGGGCAGGAGCTCGGGCGGCATTGCACCGAGGCTGAGTCCCAGCATCTTGCGGATTCCTGGGACCCACGCTACGACGACTAGGAGGAAGCATGGCAATCCACAGGACGTACCGCAAGCTCATCGGCCAGGACATCCACGGCAAGCACGTCGAGCGGCGCATCTACTCGGACGACGACTACCGGGAGTACGTGGCGATCGGCAAGTACGCATGGGACGACCCGAGGGCGCTCGTCCCCATCGACTACTTCGTCGAGCACATCGTGAGCAGCTACGGTATTCGCGACGAGTGGCACTATATGCCGGGTACTTGGGAGCCGGCCTACTAGGAGGACGACATGAGCTACGAGATGGCAATGAGGCAGGCGGACGAGTGGGCACGCCGGTTCGCCGGCGACGTGGTGAGGCAGGCGTCCGCCACGGCCATGCCGCACAAGCTGTTCAGGGTCGGCGACCTCGAGCGCTCGGCCAAGGCGCTGGCGTCGGCCTACGAGGCCGAGTACGACGACGCCTTCTACAAGGAGTTCACGTTCCGCATCCTCGGCGAGGCGTGCGGGGCGCTCGAGAATGCCGGGTACCGGAACGTGTCCTGCGTGGCGGCGATGGACGACGACGTGCTGCTGGGGTACGTCATCGAGTGCGACGAGGCGTTCGCCTACGAGGAATACCTTCAGGATTACTGAACGAATTGACGAGGAGGAGCGATGAAGTACCTGGTTGAGGTCGACAACGACCGAGAGGTGCTCGTGAAGGTGAGCAAGGAGCGGCTCGACGAGTTCTGGCGCATGGCGACGAGGCTCAAGGGAAACGGTGCCTACGTATACGTGCTGTCTGTGCTCGGGCTGCTCGACGACGAGCTCATGCCGAATTGGAGGTAGTGAATGGACATCAGGTGGGGCGAGAGCGTGTCGGTGATAAGGACGCACGGCGAGGACGGCAAGGTTGTCGACTGGCCCATCATCAACGCGACCATCGACTGCGAGTCGGTGTCGCTCATCAAGCCGGAGCTCGAGATCACTCCGGAGGAGGCCGTGGCAATCGTCGACAACGTCCTCTACGCGATGGAGGAGATGTTCGACGAGTGCATCGAGGAGTGGCTGTCCGAGGTGAGGGGGTAGCGGATGGAGGACACCGGACGCTGGGTACTCGTGTGGTTCGCAGGCAAGAAGAACCCCATGCGGCGTCGGCTGTACGTGTCTGACGGAAGGTGGTACGTGACGGACAAGAGCGGGAGGGACATGGTGCCGATTGACACCGCGATGGGCTACGTCTTCGAGGAGGACGAATAGTGTTCAGCATTGACAGGTTCTTTGCCGAGATGCACGTGTGCAGCAACATCCTGCACGACGTGAGCTACTGGAAGCCTTCAACTGGCGAGTGCGTGTTCCACGACCCCGACTTCGACGACGAGGACAGCTTCGCGCTGACCATCATCGACCTGGAGAGGGTCGAGGGAAGCGTGTGGGACGGCTACAGGCCGTCGTACGACCGCGACATCGACCGAGGAGAGGCTGTTCGCCGAATCCTCGACGAGGAAGGATGGCAGGTGGCGGACACTGTCCGCATGCCTGAGGTAGTGGCTTAGGAGGTGTGGAAATGGGAGACGTGCTGCAATTCAGGCCGCTAAAGCCCGAGAAGGACCCCGAGGAGGTCATAAACGCGCTACAGAGCGCTGAATACTGGCTCACCGAGCTCATTGACGACTTCGACGAGGGCACGGTCGACCGCGTGGCCCTCAAGAGGGCGTTCGACTGCGTCTCGGCAGTCCACGAGGGCTATCTGACGACTTTGGAGCTCAGGAGCCACGGAATCGAGACCGACCGGACGTACCATCCCGAGGAGTAGCCGACTTTCGGCCTTCGGGAGGCCAAAACGGTCACGAAACGGCCTCACGAGCCCATTTTGGGTCCCAAAGCTACGAAAAATGGTCACCAAGAGCGTTTTGGTGGCCATTTTCGTTGCTAAATCATGGTTTTGGTCGATTTCTACGACTTAGAAGCACTTTTCAGCCCGCTTTTTCATGCCCAAGCCAGTTTTTGACGGAAAAAAGCCGCTCCGGGCACATTTTTGGGCCTGAAATCGCCATTTCGGACGACTTTTAGCGTTTGGAGTCGCTCGGAAGGCCATTTCTAGTGCCCTGAAACGACTTTTTGGCCGTTAACGGCACAAATTTTGGCCCACGAGGCCCCCTGTCCACCCCGTAACGTAGAATCCGGTCGCGAAAGCGACCAGAAGGAGCAAAGAATGAACGTAACCATCAGCCAGAGCGCACTCAACAAGTCCATCTCCATCGTGTCCAAGGCCCTCTCGAGCGGCTCGGCCGTCCCGATGCTCTCCGGCGTCCTCCTGACGGCCTCCGACGGCGTCCTGGAGCTCCAGACGACGAACCTGGAGCAGTCCATCCGCGTCCGGGTCGCCGCGAACGTCGAGGAGCCCGGCGGCACCGTCGTCCCAGGCAAGGTCTTCGCCAGCGTCGTGAAGTCCCTGCCCGACGAGGCCGTGACCATCGAGGCCGGTGACTCTGGCGCTACCGTCAAGTGCGGCCGCAGCCGCTTCCGCCTCAACACGATGGCCGCGAAGGACTTCCCCGAGTTCCCGAAGGCCACGCCCGACGCCACGGCGACCATCCAGAGCGCCCTTCTGGCCGAGATGGTCGACCGCACCTACAAGATGGTGTCCAAGGACAAGAGCCGTCCCATCCTCGGGTGCGTCAAGCTCGACGTCGACGGCGGCATGGTACGACTCGCGGCGACCGACTCCTACCGGCTGGCCGTCTGCGACGCCGGCGTCGACTTCGACGGCACCCTCACCGCGCTGGTTCCCGGCAACGCCTTCCACGACGTGATGGGAATGGCCTCCGGCATCGAGGACATGGCGATCTCGACGACCTCCAACCAGGTCATCTTCGAGTTCGGGACCGTCACCTACGTGACCCGTGCCCTCGAGGGCAACTTCCCCGACTACCGCAAGCTGCTGCCCTCGAGCTTCACGACCTCGGTGCGCATTGACCACGACCTGTTCGCCGCAGCGCTCAAGCGAGTCTCCGTCATGGCGACCTCGAACCCATCCGTCCGCTTCGACGTCGTTGGCGACGTGCTGACGATGTCCGCCTCGACGCCCGAGGACGGCGACTCAAGCGAGCAGCTGGACGTCGACACCGACGGCAACGACCTCGCCATCGCCCTCAACGGCAAGTTCGTGTCCGAGGCCATCGCGGCGTGCGACGACGACGTGTCCATCGAGATGAACGGGCCCATGGCACCGGCCGTGTTCAAGTCCTACGGCACCATCAACTACCTGTGCCTTTGCATGCCGGTGAAGCTGGCGTAGCCTCCGCGTCGGCGGGGCGCATCGTTAGGTGCGTCTCGCTACGTGATGGCTGCGCACAGCGAGGCCCCCGGCGGAGAGGATGGGCCGGGGGCCTCGCTGGAGAAAGAGGGGGCGAACCTAGAGGTCGAAGCGCTCGATTTCGCCTATGAGAGACGACGAGCCGCGCTCGACGAGCGATATGAAGCGGAGGACGTTCTCGGACCATCCGGCCATCACGTTCACGTGGTGGCCGACGAACTGCGCCGTGCCGTATCCTTGCAGGTCGATGGCGTGGCACCACACGTCATGGCTCATCTGACGACGGTATTCCTCGAGCCAGTGCTGCATCGTCTCCTTGTTGCGGCCACGGTTGACCTCGTTGTCGGACAGGACGACGATTCGGTCGGCGTCGAAGCCCGACTTGATGAGGCACCTGAAGCCCTCGGCCATGTCCGTGCCGCCTCCAGACGACGGGACCATGTTGATGTCGGCTATCGGGGACAGGCCGGTGAACATGAGCTGCTTGGAGCGCGTGTCGAAGGCGCAGGCCCACGCGTCGTCCGATATGTAGGTGCACAGGGCGGCCATGACGGCGGCTATGTCGCGGCACGTGGCGACCGACCTCGACGACACCTGCCATCCCATCGACCCGGAAGTGTCAACGAGCACGGCGGTGCGCCCCGGAAGGCGGTCGACGTTGTTGCATGAGGCGACGAGCGCCTTGTCGAGCGCCCTGGTGACGGCCGTCGAGGCCCCTCCGAGCTCGCGGTAGGCCGTGTAGAAGCGGAACGGCATCACATGTGAGCGCCTGACGGCCTCCGGGTCCGAGATTCGTGCCAAGACCGGCGTCACGTCGGCCCCGGAGCGCACGATCGAGCGCAGGTTGCGCAGGAGGGCCATGTATCCGAGGCGATTCTCGGAAATGAGCTCCTCCCAGACCTCCTTGGTGTTGCCACGGGCCGACAGCTCGGTCTCCCAGCCCTTTGGGACGGCCAGCGAGCCGTCGACGCACGCCCCGAACGCCTCCGAGAGCTCGTCCGAGCACGGCTTGGGGTGCGTGATGCGCAGGTTGTCGCGCAGCTTGACTGATTTTGACGACGACTGGTACTTCGCGACCGAGAACGGGCTCATCCTGGACTCGGAGTCGCGGATTCCCTTGCGCAGGGAGTTCGGGATGGGCTTCCCGTAGAGCGAGAGGTACGTCGCGAGCATCTCTGTGCCGTCGTCGCCCCTCGTGGAGGCCACCCAGCGGGCCGCAGCGCGTGCCGGGCCGGTCTCGTTGGTGCCGTTCGGGGCCTTGAAGACATGCGCGACGACGCAGACGAGCATGTGGGACACGGAGCGGAGGTTCGCGACGGTCCTGCACCACCCGGCTAGCCTCGCGACGAACCACGGGTCGGCCTTGGCGATGGCTTCGGCGAGCCTGACGAGCTCGTCGGTGTTGTCGCCGTAGTACTTGGGCTCACCGAGCATGGTCGTGAGGGCCATGATGACGAGCTTTACCCGGTCATCGAGCCTGTATGCGGCGTGCCCGGACCTGTTCGTGGCCCTCATGGCACCCCTGGTCGTCGTGTTGTGGCTTGCCATCGCGCATCCCCTCCCTTGGCGCGGCCTGCCGGGCAAGTTGCGGCGACGGGTCTTTGTCGATTAGCAATCGAAGTATCCGTCGCCTGCGGCTCCGGCAGCCGCATGTTGGCGTGGGTGGCGGACGATGGGCCCTGCGAGCATGTTTACGTGCTCTACCGGACTGAGCTACGGAGGCGGTACATGCCCCCGACCGGATTCGAACCGATGACAACGCCTTTTCAAGAGGAAGTAGCCCGCAAGTGCGGTTCCGCCGCCCACGTCGCGACTGTACGATGCGGACTGGACACGGTTTTTGGGCCTCGAACGACTCCACAAAGCATACAAAAACAGCCCCGGAGGGCTGTCTTCGCTCGATATGGCCCGGACAAGTGGTCGCGACGGGGTATTTGGCACCTTGCCAAGCAACCGAAAGGGGTGGTAGCTAATAGGATCGAACTATTCGAAGTATCCTGCCGCTTCGGTTCCGGGTGACGCCAGTATAGCACGCTACTCGCCGTGTATGGCGGCCCTCAGGGCCTCCACATAGGCGTCGGCGTAGTTCTGGTACACGTCGTCCTCGGAGTCGTCGAAGCCCGCCTGGAGCACGGACAGCGGCACCTTGAACTTGCGGCCGTCCGAGATGCGCTCGAGCATGGCGTACTCGTATCCGCCACGGACGTTGAATCGAGACACGGGGAGGAAGAGGTCGCCCTCGACGATGCCGTGGCTCATGTCCTGCTTTGCCCTAATCAACGATGTCTCCAATCCTGCACCCGAGCGCGTCGGCAATGACGCGCCACGTGTCCATGCGGCCACGGGAGTTCTGGTTGCACAGCCGGGAGATCGTCCTGAGGTCGAGCCCGGTCATCTGCGCGAGCCTGCGGCGGGATATGCCGTGGGCCTTGAGGTAGTCGTCGAGCCTGCTCATCGGCCTGCCTCCTTCACCTTCGCGATTCCTGTCTCGTCAATCCACCTCGTGGCCGTCTCGAGCATCATCGAGACGACGAGTGGCTGGTGTCCCACGGCGCGGGCGACGTCGTTGAGCGTCCACGCCTCGATGTAGTACAGGCGCAGCGTCCTAGCAGCGTCGGTGAAGCCAAGGGCGACGGTCCCGGCAACGAGCGCGTCCGCGTCGGAGATGGCCTCGCGTGACGACGCGACGGCGGTGCGGTACTCCTCGAGCTCCCAGTCGATGAGGTCGTCGACCTTGCGCATGGGGTCGAGGGCGGTCGCCATGACGGCGTCGGACGACCTGCCATGTATGCCGATGCGCTCCTGCATTATCTCGGCCCTAACGCCGATGTCGCGTATCCTCAGGGCGGCCTCCCGTGCCTGCTCGAATATCTCGCGTGACGTCATGAGAGCCCCAAGGCCCTTCGGCTATGCGCCGAGTCCACGACGCACTCTATCTCGAACGGCTCAGCAGCATCGGCCGCCACGGCGAGGATTCTCCGAACAAGCTCGTAGTCGGTTCGCAAGCGCCCTCCAATCAGAGGCAGGGAGGTGGCCCTGGTTGCTGGGTCTGCTCAAACGCAGCGACAACGCACGACGCGTGGTATGGGGCCACCTCGAACAATTGTACCATTTATGCTGGTTATGGTACAGGCACAACCATTACCATAGTGCATGTGTTTTGGGATAGAATGGCCTTGATGGAGGTGCCCATGGATGATTTCGCTGTCATATACAACGTTCTCGACACGCTGAGGTCGCAGATGGACCTGGCATCGCCGAACCCCGACGCAATACGTCCAGAGAGATGGAACGTGTCGGCGAACAGGCTCGACAACATCCTGGTCATGATGCAGGACGCCGGGTACATCACCGGCATCGCAGTCACGAACTGGAGCGACGTTCGCGAGGTGTCCGTCGTCATGCCGAGGATTACGCTCAAGGGCCTCGAGTACCTTCAGGAGAACTCGCTGATGAGGCGTGCGTACCGCCTCGCAAAGGGCATCAAGGACGCCACTCCGCTCATATAGCCCTCGCCATCACATCGGCGCTCATGCGCTTGGCGACTGGGTCGGCGACGGCGTACACGTCGAGCGTCATGGCTGCCGACGAGTGCCCAAGCACGGATGACACGGTCTTCACGTCAACGCCGGACGATATGGCGACCGTGGCGTAGGTGTGCCGGAGGTCGTGGAACGTCGGGCGCTTGCCGAGGATGCCGACGTAACCCTCGATGTCGCATAGCGTCGACCACTTCCGCCCGAGGATGCCGGGGTCGCACCACCTGTCGGTACCCGTGAGTAGGTACGTCCCAGCCCTCACCTCGTGGGTGTCGACCCACCTCGCGATCACGGACGCCAGCGGGGACGGTATCGGGAAGTCCCTCATGTGGTTGCTTTTCGAGCCCTTCTCGTAGCACCCGTCCGACGACCTGCCTATCGCGTTCCTGACCCACCCGACGCGGCCCTCGAGGTCGACGTCCGACACCCTGAGCGCACATATCTCCGCCTCCCTGAGCCCGGCGTAGAGCGCTATGGCGGCAGCGACGAGGAGCTGCGAGTTCGACGAGGCTATCTTGGCCTTGAGGCGCTCGCGCTCGTCGGCTGCGAGGTAGTTGTGCTGCACCAGCCTGAGTTTGGGATTGCGCACGTTGGCGGTGGGGTCGGACGGTATGTCCCCGTACTCCACCGCGTCCTGCATGACCCGCCTCAGGGTGACGAGACGCTTCTTCACGGTCGACGGGGCACGCCCCTCGGAGAGCATGGCCGCCATGGCACGCTCGACGTCGCGTCGGGTCACGTCGGCCACGTCCATGTCAAGCCAACGAGCCCACGAGAGGAGGTTGTTCCGGTAGTCCCTGACGGTAGACGGCTCCACGGAGCCCATCAGAGAGAGGTTGGTGAGCCAATCGAGTGAGTACTGGATGACGTCCATGTCGTTTGTCGTGCATAAGGTTTGCAACAATGTCGGTTGCAGGTTATCTTCGCTCGGGGCTTTCGGGCCGTGTCGCCGACCCGTGGTATAATGGTCTCAGTTGTCCGGGCCTATGGCGCAACGGTTAGCGCAGGGGACTCATAATCCCTGGGTTGGGGGTTCGAATCCCTCTGGGCCCACCCGAACATCCCCGAGGCTTCAAGCCTTTCGCCGATAGTTGCATCCCTTATGCAACGACTCCCCCTTTCCTTGCATCAATAATCACATCACCACCGTTTGCCGACATATCAATCGGCGAACGGTTGTGCCATCTACCTGCTATTTTAGCACCCAAAGACGAGTTTTTCTGCATTAGCAGAAAACCGTTCTTTCACTACAGAGTCCCCGTCTGGCAATGCAGGCGGGGCTTTTTTTATCCGTGTGACAATCATCCCGCGAAGGGGGTTCTCTGAGTGGTAAAGCCAGCAAACAAACTTGATGCTGAGATCTGCGCCTACCGAGGAAGGTACGGGGTCACGTTCCAGTACTTCTGCGACCTCCTGGGAAGGGACGGCAAGCCCCTCTACAAGGACACGTTCATAGCGAAGCGCAAGGGAGAGCGCGAGCTGACGATTCGCGAGTGCAAGGTCCTCGCAGACCTGTTCGGCATGACGCTCGACGAGCTCTACGAGACGCTCCCACCGATAAACAGGCAATAAGCGACGCCCCGCCACTGGGCTTCCGTAAGTGGCACGAACCTTGACAATCGCCCGCTCCTGAGGTGGCACCAAAAGGCCCGGAAGGCTGAGTGACGGAGGCGGAGGCATGGAAAGAGCTTGGAGACAGCGGCAAGGGGTTCCTCCCCCACCGCCCGATGGCTGCGCACGCGGCCGGGGCACGGAGGGAGTCGCCGCGAAGGAAATGGTAAAGGGCCCACACGGGAGGAGTCTTGGCGGGCGACTCCCGTGTGCGGCCCCAATGAGAGAGCCAGCGTTCGCTGGCAGAGGGGAGCGTACCACAATGTGGACGCAGGAGGACGCGGAGGGGCTGGTAGGGGCCCTGGCCGCGCTGTACCCGTACGTCGAGCGGCTGTTCGGGCACGACGACTACCTCGACGTCTGCGTGACGCCGGGAAAGGTGCGCTGCAACAACGCGTACTGGGAGTCGGACGTGCGCGTCTGCTTCGAGATGGAGCTGGGCGAGGACGGGTGGACGGTCACGCACAGGGAGGTCGGCCATGATGCAGCCTAGCCTCTTCGACGCTGACAAGCCGACGCTCGAGGACCAGGCGCGGGCCTACTTCGAGCAGAACGTCCCGCTCATGCTCGCGTTCAAGGACGCTGCGAGGGTGATGCAGGCACGCAACGGGAAGGTGTCGGCGCGGTTCCTGGTGGAGTTCGCCCGGTGGCTCAGGTTCATCGGGCCGGACGGCATGCAGGAGCTGCTCGGGTGCTTCCGTGGCGTCGTCGTCAAGGGCGAGGACGTCGCGGCGATACCGAACGCCTACTCGGCGTACCTCACGAGGGCGCTCGAGGACGAGGGCATCAGGGTCACCAAGGCGAGGAGCGTGATGGACTCATGATCGACTGGGTGTCCGGCCTGGCGACGCTCGCGTTCGTCGTCATATACGCGGTCGTCCTCGGGATGTCGAGGTGAGCCGCAAGTACGCCGTCATGAGGCTGGGACGCGACCAGCTCTGGTGCGACGGCAGGAAGTTCTACGTGGAGTGGGTGGAGTCCGACGAGGTCGAAGTCTGGTCGGAGGAGCGGCAGCGGTTCGAGGCCCTGCGGGGCTTCGACGGCATGCCGCTGCTCACGCACGCGTTCCATCGCAAGTACTTCGGGAGCGACCAACGCGAGGCAATCAGGTACTTCCGCAGGTGGCACGAGGAGAGGATGCCGATTGAAGAGACGTGAAGAGCACGGCACGGTCGCCAACGACGACAGGCTCAGGAGGGGCCGGCTGTGGGCGAGGGCGCTGGACAGCGGGTGCGACATCGGGACGATAGCCGACGCGTACAACGTCAGCACGAGGACGGTGACGCGCGGCGCTATGCGATACCGGAAGTGGGTGGCAGATGGCAAATCCTAGCAAGGCGAAGGGCAGCAGGGCGGAGCGCACCCTTGAGGCGTACGCGAGGCTCAGGACGGGAGACGAGAGGATAGCCCGCCTCACGCTGCATGGCAGCGAGGACGTCGGCGACGTCGGCATCGTGTACGCACATGGCAGGAAGGGTGTCGTCGAGGTCAAGAACTACAAGGGCGACGCCACGGAGACGCAGGTCGCGAAGTGGATGGCCGAGGCGGAGCGCGAGCGTGCGAACGCTGACATGGACTGGGCGTTCCTGGTCTACCACCGCAACGGCAAGTCCATGACCATGCGCGACGGCAAGGTGCCGCCGACGTTCGAGGACAGCTGGTGCGCCATGACGGTGCGGACGCTCCTCATGGTCGGCGACCTGCACCCGAGGACGTACCGGCCCGACGTGCTGGACAAGGTAGTGAGGATGACCGTGGGACAGGCGTTCGACCTGTTCTGCGGGTAGTGGAACCGGAGGGGGAAATGACCCATCAGGAGATGGTGGACCGCCTGGTCTTCCTCAAGGCCATGCGGGACACGTGGGACGAGGCATACGAGTCTGCGCGTGCCGAGTACACGGAGACGGAGCTGGAGCGCACCGACATGCCCAAGGGCGACTCGTCGCAGTATGGAGAGGTCACCGGGGTAATCGGAAAGCCCACTCCAGACGAGACGGTGATGGAGTTCGTCGTTGACGACTTCGAGGCGCTCAAGGCGGACACGTCCGAGGACTTCGCGGACAACCTGATGCGCTGGGTCGTCGAGGACCTCCCGCGCTACGCGGAGCGCCACTTCGACGAGACGGGCGAGCTGCTCGACGGGTGCAAGGTGGTGCCACGCACCATACCGGGGCAGCCGAAGTCGTTCAAGTACTTCAAGGTGGTCCCAAGCAAGCAGGCTAAGGAAGAGGTGCGGTCGATGCTCGCACCGCAGCTGGCAGGACTTTTGGAGGTCTAGTTGGAAGAAGCAGGAATCCAGCACGTCGCTACCGGTGGTGGGCTATCTGCGGAGCACTACCAAACATACGAGACGGCGCTCGAGCACGACGACGTTCTGGCTGGCGACAGCATCGCCCAGATACGCTCGTACGCGGCATATGCAAGGGCCCAAGCGCAGGCAATACACAAGACAATCGCCGCGATGGGCGGCATAGAGGACGTAGCCGCAGTCAAGGCCGAGGCAATCGAGACCGAGCAGACGTTCGCCCGCGTTGGCATCTACGCAGACCAGCGCATCGGCGAGCTGCTGCGGGAGCTGCCGAAAGCAAAGAACCAGTACGACGAGAGCTTGGTGGGTGTGCCCACCAAGCGCGAAGCTGAGCGAGCCGCCAACATCGACCATCACACATCTATCGACCTCCAAGCCATGGCCGCAAACCCCGACGTGGTGCAGGCGGTGCTCGACAAGGCGGAGGCGGAGGGCCGCGTGGTGTCGCGCAAGCAAGTTCTTGACGCCATCCGCGAACGCGACAGGTACCGAGAGGAAGCCGAGCAGTTAGGCGAGGACGTTGGGAGTCTGCAAGCTGAGATAGCGACCCTCGAAGCCGAGAACGACCGGGCCTATGAGAACGGGTACCGGGCGGCACAGTCGGCGCAGATGACGCAGCCACAGCAGGTCGTGGAGCGCAGGGTAGAGGTCGTGCCCGAAGAGACCGAGCGACGTCTGCGCGAGCTTGAGCACGAGCGCGACGTCTACCTCGCGGACGTCCAGAAGCTGCGCAGGCGCAACGAGGACATGCGCGCGGAGCTTGACAAGGTCAAGCTCCTCATCGGCGAGAAGCAGCGCGGGGACAGCGCACAGTGGGACATAGCAGCGCTCACCACGGCGACCAACAACTACCTACGCCAGTACGGCGGCAAGGCGTGGGCGTTCGACCAGTTCTATCGCGTGGACGAAGTGACCCAAACCGAGTTCGTCAAGGCAATCAACAATCTCGCGGCGTTCGCACAGAACCTCGCACAGATGATTAGGGAGCAATCCAATGAGTAGTGACGTCAAGGCTATTTCAGCCGAGGAGACCGACGCCATCATGAAGAAGTTCTTCAACGGCGACGGTTCCGACCTTCTCAAGCTGGCGCAGCTTAACACCATGAACATCAACGGCCTCTCCCAGCAGATGGGCATCATCAACCAGGCTGTCACCTCAATCAGGGGCGACATCAGCGACCTTCGCTCCCAGATGACCGACGTGAAGTCCGACATTCGCGGGCTTCAGGATGACCAATTCGTTGATCTCATCAAGGCCGACAACATCAGGAAGTCGGCGCAGAGCAGGGTAGCGGAACTGCTTGGCGTCGAGTTTGACGAGCGCGGAGGTGTTACCGCCGAGTCGCAGTACGACTACACGCACTACTACTCCAAGTTCATCGGACGCCTCCACTGCGACGCACGCAACGCTGGCCTTGAAGGGCCGCGCATCTACGCAACGCCTCGCAAGACTTATCAGCAGCTCATCGACTTCATCAACGAGTGGGTGCCGTTGCGCGGCGTGGAGGGCCTCAAGTCCTACTACGACGGCCTAGCCAGCGCACGTAGGCGCAAGAACGCCTAGTTACCCATAACCAAAACCCCCGAGAACTACGGCATCGACGGGTACAAGGAGTACCTCGATGACCTCAGGAAGGCAAGGTCCGAAAAGAAGTAACGAAGGCCGCACATGGTTGGTGCGGCCGACGCCCTAATCGCCAACTCTGGCTTTACTCAGGAGGAAAGAATGGGAGAGGGAATCTGGGCAAGGCTCGTCAAGGCCCAGTCGAGCATGACGAACCCGAAGCTGGACAAGGTCAACCCACGGTTCAACACGAAGTACGCGACGCTCGCGAGCATCATCGCATGCATCCGCAAGCCGCTCAACGACGCGGGCCTCTTCTTCTGGAACGAGGTGTCGACCGACGACGGCCGCTCTTGGATGGTCACGAAGGTGACCGACGGCTCCGAGGTCGTGACGCTCGGCAGGGTCGAGCACGTTCCCGGCACCGACTCGCAGAAGGTCGGAAGCGCACTCACCTACTCAAAGCGCCAGTCGCTCTGCGCGGCGTTCGGAGTGGTCGGCGAGGAGGACGACGACGCGAACGCGGCGACGCCGGCCAACCAGCAGCGCCAGCAGGCACATGCGCAAGGTGCCGAGCAGCTTACTTGGGACTCGTTCATGAGGGCGTTCGACGCCAAGGTCGCCCAGCTTGGTCAGAACCGCAACGCGGCGTGGACGACGCTCGTCCAGACGGTCGGGTACACGCCGAGCCCGAGCATGTCGCGTCCGCAGCTCGAGTACTGCATGCGCTACGTGGGGGTGATGAGCTAGGTGTCGCGTAGGCAACGTGTGGACGGAGGCTCGGAATGCCAGTCCTGAGGCACAGGAAGAACGTCGGCTTCACGCAGATAAGCAACGAGGTCCTCGATCGCCCAGACATGTCGCTCAAGGCAAAGGGTCTGCTCGCATACCTGCTGTCAAAGCCGGACGGGTGGGAGTTCACCATAGGCTCGGTGACCAAGTGGTGCGGGTCAGACGGCAAGGACTCGGTGCGGAGCGGGCTCTCCGAGCTGGAGTCGCTCGGATACCTCACGATAGGCGAAGAGCGGCGGGAGTCGGGCAAGTACGTCGGAGGAGACTGGACGGTGTCCGACCGTCCGCATGACGGTTGCGGGGAAACCGTTGCGGGAAAACCGCTGCGGGAAAACCGCTGCGGAAAACCCGCAACGGCTATATATATAGTGAATAATACTGAAAGAAGTAATACTGAAGAAGTAATACCCCCTATAGCCCCCCAGAACGATGCCGAGATTCGCGAGATCGTCGCGTACCTCAACGAGACGCTCGGCACCGACTTCAAGCCAACCACAAAGCTCACCAGAAGCCTCATCAACGCACGGCTCGCCGAAGGATACGCGGTCGAGGACTTCAAGGCCGTCATAGCAGGCCGCCATGCGGCATGGGCAGGCGACCCAAAGATGAGCGAGTACCTACGGCCGCAGACGCTCTTCAGCACGAAGTTCGAGAGCTACCTCAATGCCGAAAGGGCCGCAACGCATAGGCGTGGGCCAGCAAGCCCGATAGACGCCTCCGCCTACAACAGGAGGGGAAGGTGACATGGAGTCAATCCTTGACGTAATGCGCCGGCACCCGAACTACGACCCGGCACATGGGCACTATGAGGACATGCCGACCGACGAGGAGGTCCGGGCAGTCAACACGATAGGGTTCGACGAGATGGTCGAGCAAGGCGTCCTCTCTGACACCATCGTGGACGGCAGCGTCACCAGGACCAAGGAGCAGAAGTGGCATGACATCGTCGAGAAGTACGGGCACAGCGGAGCCGTGTCGAATGACGACATCATGTCGGAGATCGAGCTCGAGCAGGCCGAGCTCGTGCGACGCACTCGCGATGCCGGCATCCCGACGAGGTACGAGAGCGTTCCCTTGGAAGTGACATACATCGACGACATGCTGAAGGGCAAGGGCGTCTACCTCTATGGGGCGCAGGGTTCCGGCAAGACGTGGCGTGCGTGCGCCATGCTGCGGGGATGGCTTTCGAGGCGTCCGGAGAAGGCGCTGTTCATCACCGCCGTGGAGCTCACGGTACTTCTCCGTGAAACGTATGGCAGCCAAGGCAGCCTGATGGACCTCATGCGGACATACGCGAACGTCGGCATGCTCGTCATCGACGACTTCGACAAGGCAAACCCGTCAATCGACACGCTCATGTTCCTGTTCGGCATCATCGACGGGCGAAACAAGTACCTGCGGCCGACCATCGTCACCACGCAGTACGACGTCGGTGACCTCATGGGATGGCTAGGCAGGAATGGCGGCGACGCCTACGCGTCTGCGATTGCGTCGAGATTCTCGGACGAGTCATTCATCGCAATCGACATGGGTGACGTCGACCACAGGCTCGGACAGTAAAGAAGAAGGGAAGCAAGAAATGTCAATGAACACATGCACGCTGTCAGGCCGCCTCACGAGGGACGGAGAGCTCCGCAACACGCAGGGAGGTATGACCATCCTCTCCCTCGGACTCGCGGTCGACGAGCGAAAGCGCAACCCACAGACCGGCGAGTGGGAGTCCTCGCCGATGTTCTTCGACCTGGTAGTGTTCGGCAACCGGGCGAATGCCATCGCGCAGTACCTCACCAAGGGCACGCTCGTGTCTGTGCAGGGCCACCTGCGCCAGTCGTCTTGGGAGAAGGACGGGCAGCGCAGGTCCAAAGTCGAGGTCATCGTCGACGAGATTGAGTTCATGAGCCGCCAGCAGCAGGGGCAGCAGGCACCACAGCAGCCCGCGTACCAGCAGGCGGTGCAGTACCAGCAGCCGCCGCAGCAGGCCGCACAGTACCAGCAGCCGCCGCAGCAGCAGTTCTACTCGAACCAGGCACCGATGGGCTACCAGCAGCAGGTGCCGCAGGCCGAGCTGTACGATGCCGACATCCCTTTTGATTAGGCCCACACTATGAAAACGAAGACGTGTTTCAAGTGTGGGCGCACTCTACCAATCAGTGAGTTCTACACGCATAGCCAAATGAGCGATGGCCACCTGAACAAGTGCAAGGACTGCACAAGACGCGATGTAAAGCAATACCGCAGCGCGAACCCAAGAGCTGAGCTCGCAAGCAGGTTGAAGGCATGTCGCAAGAACCCAACGCATAAGAATGCGAATATGGCTGTCGACGCAGCCTTGCGAGCTGGCGTCATGGTTCGACCGAGTGTGTGCCAAGGTTGCGGAAGAAGCGCTTCGGAGACGCGACTCAGCGCACATCACCACGATTACTTGAAGCCGCTTGATGTGATCTGGCTGTGCGCAGCGTGCCACCGACCAGTCGACAAGGTCAGGTCGTTTGTGGAGTCTGGCGCAACTTGGGATGCATGGAGTAAGCAGAACCTCAAGCGCAAGAATCGCATTAAGCATGCACTTGAGTACTACAAGCAACATGCGAGAGTTCAAAACGTAGAGGCGATTGACGAGGTCCTTCGGGACCTCGATTCATTTGACTCTGAGGAGGCAACATGAAGCTAGTCGAGAAGCCGCTCCCCGAGAAGCGCGAGGAGCCGAACTACAAGAAGTGGGAGCCAATCGTCCAGCAGTTCCTTGATAGCGGGTGGGAGTCGGCGGTGCTCCAGGACGTGACGCGCTCGACCAAGGTCGAGGCGAGCCTGCGCAGCTGCGTCAACACCCTCTTCAGGGGGAAGGTCGGCGTGTGCTGCCGCAAGAGCGAGATCTACCTCGTCCGACTGTAGGAAGGGTACTCGCGCTCCATCGGAGCGGGGTCCCCTCGTCGCACATAGCGAGGCGTCTCGGGATGCCGAGGCGTGAGGTCAACAGGATAATCAGGGAGGCAAAGTGAACATCGAGACGGACTTGTTGAACTTCGCGGCGTTCATCAAGGCAGTGCATGAACTGACCGGGCCGGCACGCATCGAGAGGGTCATCCAGAACGGGCCAGCCACCGTCGTGTTCTTCGACGACGAAACCAAGCAGGTAACGAAGTGCAGCGATGGCGACGGCTTCAACTGGCAGTTCGGCATCATGTGGTGCGCGCTGCGCAAGTACATCCGCAACCGCCAGATGCGGCACCTGGAGAAGGCCGTCAAGAGGCTGGCCAAGATAGAGGACCCGAGGGAGATGAGGGCCATCGGCGAGATGCTGGTCGCGGTGGCAGACTGGATGGAGAGATAGATGAACCTGCTTTACCAGACCGTGCGGAACCACGCACAGATGCCGGAGTACGCCCATGATGGTGACGCGGGGATGGACCTGCGCATCATGGAGGACGTCACGCTCAAGCCCAACGAGCGGAAGACGGTCGGGACCGGACTCGCGTTCGCGATTCCGGACGGATGCGTCGGGCTCGTGTTCCCGAGGTCGGGCTTGGCGTCGAAGACCGGCGTGACCCTGTCCAACTGCGTCGGCGTCATCGACGCGACCTATCGCGGCGAGGTCGGGGCGACCCTGCACAACATCTCCGACGAGGAGGTGCACCTCGAGGCGGGCACGAGGGTCTGCCAGATGGTGATCGTGAGGTTCGAGCACTGCGAGCCCGTGAGGACGGTCAGGCTTGACGACACAGAGCGCGGGGCCGGTGGCTTCGGCTCCACGGGGACCAAGTGAGGTTGGCATGGCAGGGAACTCTGACAACGTAAGGATGAACCAGGTCATGGCCCAGCTGTCCTGGGTTACCAACGAGAACATGAGGCTCTCCGACAAGGCGCTCCACGCGCAGATCGCCATCGCGCTCTCGATGCCGCTCGTCATTGACAGGCTCGACCGCATCGTCACTCTCGTAGAGCACCGGGAATAGCCCTCAGACTCGTCTGGTGTCCGCTGACGGGGCGCTGACGGTCAACCACGATAAGTTATCCACCTTCGGCGTGTGCGGCCCTTCACGGGCCGTCACGCCTTTCTCATGGAAGAAGTTGCCGATGGAGGTAATGCTGACGGACCGGTGGAAGCTCAAGCCGGTCGACCCGAGGAACTGGGAGCTGTGCGAGCTTCGCTCCCCCGCCGCAGGCAAGGACGCGGGCGGCGAGCCGAGGTGGATGGGGTGCGGGCGCTTCTACTCGAGCGCCGGAATCCCCGCCGCAATCCAGTATGTGGCGGACAGCGAGCTCAAGTCCGACCCGCGCGGCTCGCTCGAGCTGTACCGGGCGATTGACGAGCTGGGGGCCATGTACAAGGAGATGGCTGACTCCGTGCGTGACGCCATGGGCAAGCGTGGCAAGTAGGGTGCGCACTCCCCTATGGAGGACGGATGGTTGGAATCGGAGAGGCCCTCGCAAGGAGGGGCGTTTTTGCATACGAGGAGGAGCCGATGCCTAAGGGCCACAAGCTCGACGCGGCCGCAAAGTGCGAGATCGCGGACAAGATTAACCACGAGGGATGCGACCCGAAGGTCGTGGCTAGCGACCTCGGGCTGGGCGAGTCGACTGTGAGGAAGATAGCACGGCAGTTCAGGCTGGCCGAGGAGCACGAGTGGGAGCGGGAGGACCAGATGGACAGGCAGAAGACGATTGCTGGAAACAAGCATGACGGCATCCTTTCAAGGCGTGCAGACCAGGCAAACACCTACGACGGTACGTGCCGCCTACGGAACGGGAAGTTCGAGCGCAAGCGGTTCCACACCGTCGGCGACGCGAAGGCCATCGAGATGTGGGAGGCCTGGTGCGAGAGGGTACGCGAGGACGACATGCCGGAGCCGTTCGCGAAGGTGGTCGCCAACGACGCGGAGCCCGTCGTCGACGCCATCGAACCGGAGGCCGTACCGGAGATAGTCATCAGGCCCTGGAGGGACGTCGCGGAGGAGCGGCAGCGCCGGATCGACGAGCTCGAGGCGCAGGTGGCCGAGCTCGAGGCGAGGGTGGACTCGCTGGGCGCTGCGACGGTCGGTGCCATAGGGAGCCACGCATACCTGCTCTGGACGAAGCCCGAGGGCGCGAAGGCGTTCGGCCTGTACCGCACGATGGAGACTGCGCTCGAGAAGGTGGACGAGCTCAACGAGGTCGCTTCCTTCCTAGGCAGCTCCGGCGCGTTCGACGTGGAGGAAGTCGAGTGGAGGGGATAGCGATGGCGTGGACGCCCGACGACGTCTGCAAGCTCGTGCTCATCGTCCTGACGCTCGGCCCGATGGCCGTGTGGTTGACATGCGCTGCCATAGCGGAGCTCAGGGGGTAGGGATGGTAGGCAACGAGACGGGCGACCGCCTGCGGCTGCTCATATACGAGACGGGCCTCTCGATAGCCGACTTCGCGCTCTTCGCGGGGATGAACCGCACGACGGTCTATGGCTACGTGAGGGGCCAGTCCGAGCCGTCGCTCAGGAACCTGCGCATCCTCAGGCGTTCGCTCGGCAGCCTGCTCGGCCGCAAGATTGAGTGGCACGAGCTGTTGGGGAGGTGACATGGAGGCAAGGCCAAGGGTGCTCGTCGCCTGCGAGGAGTCGGGCACCGTAGTGGATGCGTTCAAGCGTCGCTGGGGGGGTCGTTCGAGGTCTACTCGTGCGACCTCCTTCCGACCAGCGGCAAGCACCCGGACGTGCACATACAGGTTGACGCGCTGGAGCTGATAAAGATGGAGTTCGACCTCCTGCTCGGTTTCCCACCTTGCACGCATCTGGCGGTGAGCGGCGCGAGGTACTTCGAGGAGAAGCGTGCCAACGGCAAGCAGGACATGGCAATCGGGTTCTTCAAGGCGCTGTGGTCGGCCGACATACCGCACATCTGCATAGAGAACCCGGTGGGAATCATGTCGTCGGAGATCGGCAAGCCGACGCAGGTCATAAACCCGTGGCAGTTCGGCCACCCGGAGCAGAAGAAGACCTGCCTGTGGCTCAAGGACCTTCCGCCGCTACAGCCGACGAAGGACGTATACGAGGAGATGATGGCGCTGCCGAAGGGCAAACGGGAGCGAATCCTCAGCATGTCGCCGAGCCCGGAGAGGGCGAGGGAACGCTCTGTCACCTACCGAGGCGTGGCAGATGCGATGAGCGACCAGTGGGGCCGCTACCTATTGGAGGGGCCGCACACACTCTTCTAGGAGGAACAGATGGACACAGAGGCGAAGGACATGAAGGGCCAGCCGATATTCGTCGGCTGCAAGGTGTCTGACGGCATGTGCGGCGGCACGGTATTCGCCGTCCATGAGGATCAGGTCTGGTTCACGGCCGAGGAGTCGTTCGGCCCGAAGATTCGTGGGAGGCTGTTTAACAAGCCGGAGAACCTGCTCGTAATCGACCCAGAGCGGTGGAAGCGACAGACGAGGAGGAGCTAGATGACCAGCAAGGAGTACTACGACTGGCTTCTCAAGCAGAAGACCGAGTCGAACAGATATGCCCGCGAGATCATCAAGGAGGCTAGGTCGCGCGACATCGACGTGCCGACGCTCATATCCTCGTTGGCGTCAGAGTGGGCGACAATGTGCGAGATCGCGGCAGAGCGCGAGCTCATGCGGGAACGCTACTAGGGGCACCTATGGCGAGCAACTTTTTCGTCGCGGGGGGGGCAGCCCTCACCAGCGACAACATGGAGTGGGAGACTCCGCCGGAGCTGTACGAGGCGGTCGATGCGATATGGAACTTCGACCTAGACCCGTGCGCCAGCGACGAGAACCACCTGTGCGAGGACTACTTCACGGCCGACGACGACGGCCTCTCCAAGGACTGGGGAGGCCGTCGCGTCTTCTGCAACCCGCCATACGGCAGGGCCATCGGCAAATGGGTCGAGAAGGCCGCGAAGGAGTCCATTAAGCCCAACACGGTCGTCATTCTACTCATACCGAGCCGCACAGATACTGCGTATTGGAACGACTGGGTAAAGCCGTATGCGGCGGAGGTCTCGTTCCTCAGGGGAAGGGTCAAGTACCGGCTGCACGGGAAGGAGCTGAACAGCTCGCCCTTCCCATCGGCACTCATACGGTTCGGCGGGAGATTGCCAGACATAGCAAGACCGGAGGCGCTTCGCGAGGAGCGCCTCTTCTAGTTAGGAGGGAAATGCGACAGCTCAAGGTGCTGGAACTGTTCAGCGGCACGAGGTCTGTGAGCAAGGCGTTCGAGAGGCACGGGCACGAGACGTTCTGCGTCGACTGGGACGAGAGGTTCGAGGCCGACCTGCACGACGACATCGAGTTCCTCAAGGCGAGCAAGATTCTGAGGCTGTTCGGAAGGCCGGACGTGATACACCTCTCGCCAGACTGCGCGACGTTCAGCATGGCCGCCATCTCGAGGCACCGCAGCAAGAACCCGTCCGGGGGGGGTCTCGTTGCCACCTCGGAATACGCCAAGAAGTGCGACCGCGTCGACGTCAACTGCATGCGCCCCATCAGGGACCTCTCCCCTCTCGCCTTCTGGATAGAGAACCCGACGGCCGGCATGCGCAAGGCCGACTGGATTCAGTGGGCACCCATCTGGCCCACGTCGTACTGCCAGTGGACGAAGGACGTGCCGCTCGAGATTCGGCGTCGCAAGGCCACCGACATATGGACTAACGTACCGAACCCGCAGATCAGGGTGCCTTGCAAGAACGGCGACCCGTGCCATGTCCCCGCCCCGAGGGGCGCGAGGACGGGCACGCAGGGCATCAAGGGGTCTGTGGACCGCTCGAGGATACCCGACGAGCTGTGCGAGCACATCGTGAGGATGTCCGAGGAGTACATCGAGTCGCTCGAGCTCTCGAACGACTACCTGGCGTCCATGGGCCGCAGGCCGATAACGCCGGTGTTCGTCGATGAGGAGGCTCAGCCGAGGCTGTTCTAGGAGGCGCAGTGGACGAGGAGAAGGTGGAGCAGGCCATCGCATACGCCCATGACGTCGGCTTCGACGAGGGCTACGAGTGCGGCTATGAGGAGGGGTACCGCGACGGTCTTGCCGAGGGCGTCATGCAACACGAGCACACCGAGGGGTTCGGGAAGGAGCAGTAATGGAGATTCAGGTCACGCAAGAGCAGGTCGATGCGGTAATAGAGTCAATCGTCCGTAAGGAGCTTGACAATCTCGAAGTCTACGATGACTACTACGACGAGTACCGCAGGAAGCCTCTCGGCGAGTACCTTGAGCGCAAGGTGAAATCCATAGTCGAGGAGTACCTGAAGGGAAAGCTCGACACCATCGTTGACACCGAGGTTGCCGAGGTCGCGCGGATGGAGGCAGTAGCTGCCTTCCTTGCCAAGCCAGTCACGATTACCGACGGCTACCGCAAGGCTGAGTACGACTCTTGGTCATCGTACCTGCTCAAGCGGATTCACGAGCACTCGCTTTCCGACTGGAACGTGAACCGCATGATTCGTGACGAGATTGACAAGCGCGTGAACCAGCTTTGGGCTGAGTGCGAGTCCAAGGCAAGGGCGGTTGCGGTGGCAGCGTTCGGCGAAGGCATAGAGAGCCTGTTCTCCAAAGGGGCGAAGTGATGGCAATGGCGAGCTTCATCCACAATGTCGAGTTCCCAAGGCGTCAGGCGATGCTGACGGCGGCGCAGGACGGGTTGGTAATAAAGGTTCCCGTGTTCGTCTGGCCGAATCCGACCCAAGACGGCCTCTTTCTCGTTGAGTTCGAGGACGGCAAATGCCAGAAGGTGCAGCCATACGAGCTGACCTTCCTTGGCAGCAAGGAGCTGTTCGACCAGTTCAGTTGGGAGGAAGCATGAGCGACTTCAACCTACAGGCAAAGGGACTGTTCGGGCGCTACTGCCGAATCGAGATGTTCCGATACGGGGTGCCGAACGAGTTCTACATCCACAAGATTGTCAGCCAGAACAGGCAGAACACCTACTGTGACGTTCCGCTCAGGTGGAACAGCAAGCCCAAGAGACATCCAGCAAAGGACGGCGTGTTTCCCGACGACCTCGAAGAGGTCATTTGGGTCGTGCAGTGCGGCATAGACGAGACAAAGGTGTTCCCCGTGGCGCTCAAGGACGTGGAGCTTTTGGGCGAGGACTTCAACGAGGGCTGTGAGTTCCAGAAGGTCGGTTCCGACGGCTACCCGTTCTGCGCATCCTCGACTGAAATCATGAGGCTGCGAGGCGTGCTCGAATCGTATGCCAAGACGTTCGAGAGTTGGGCGGCAGAAAACAACGGCAACGGACGGTACATGGACGGACCCGACTGGTTGGAGCTGGCGAATGAGCTGAGGATGGAGCGTGACGGCGTATGAGCAATAAGCAGAAGCGGAAGGTGAAGCTGCCTACGGACCGTAACGGCACCCCAATCGACGTCGATGACGTCCTCATGTGGGATGACGGCACCACGCTCAAGGTTGCCGTCCTCAACTACTACGGCAGCAGCTTCGAGAGCATCGGCTGCTGGACCGCCGAGGACGAGGACGAGGAGTTCAGCGACAACCTCGGTGCCTCGATCAACCTCACGAAGACGGTTTGGGGGAAGCAGTGAGCGACAAGACCGAGACGGAGCGTCTCATCGCGATCATCGAGAAGCTGGTCGACGAGAACGCGGCGCTCGTCGCAGAGCTATCGAAGAGGACGGCACAGAGCAGTGGCACGACGGTGCCGGGGATAACCTGGAGGCCAAACGACCCGATTAAGCCACCCTACACCGTCTCATTCAGCGCAGGTGATGCCGAATGAGCGAGCCTACGAGAAAAGACGTAGAACCTACGACTTCGATGCCCTGCCCGTTCTGCGGTGGTGAGGCGCTTTATGAGGGCTACCACAATCTGGACGGATTCACCGTCCCCGTGATGTTCTGCAACTGGTGCAAGGCGTTGGTCACCTTCGAGGGCTTCGAGGACTACGTGACCGCCGAGAGCGATGGTATGACCGAGCTGAGAGCCGCATGGAACAGGAGGGCAGACGCATGACCGCCACAGAGGCGCTAGAGCGCCGCATAGACGAGCTGTGCCGAGAGAACGAGAAGCTGCGGCAGTACAACAACACACTACGGGATCAGATCGACACAGCCAAGCACAACAGCGTGCGCAACACGAGGGAGTACGCGCGGCTTTGTCACGTGAATGACAAGCTGCGGGAGCTGGTTTCTGTCCTCGCGCACTGTGCCGCCGACAGCGGATGCGACAGCTGCCCCATCAACGGCGGCTGCGCACGAGTCAGGGAGCTGGACCTTTGCGAGACGGTGCACGACCGCATGCGCGAGCTGGGAATCGAGGTGGACGGATGAGCGACGCTACCCTGCTGTGCGGCGATTGCGCCGAGGTTATGGCATCGCTTGACGCTTGCAGCGTTGACATGGTGCTCACATCGCCACCATACGGCACCATGCGCCAGTACAACGGATTCTCCATCGACATTGACGCGGTCATCGACGGCATATGGCATGTGTTGCGCGATGGTGGCGTGTGCGTGTGGGTGGTCGCAGACCAGATGGTGAAAGGCTCCGAGAGCGCCACCAGCTTTCGCACGGCGCTCAAGTTCATCAATCGTGGATTCTTGCTGCACGACACGATGATTTATCACAAGGCAAACGGAGTGCCCAACGCACCAAACGACAGTGTGCGGTATCACCAATCTTTTGAGTACATGTTCTGCTTTGCCAAGGGGAGGCCGACTAAGTTCAACCCGATTATGGTGCAGTGCAGGCACGCCGGAGAAGTGGTACATAGTAGGGCATTTCGCAATCACGAAAAAGACGAGCTAGAGTACAAAGGCAGGAGCAAAATCAAGCCTACAAAGGTGGCTAGCAACGTGTTCACCTACGCGACAGGCAATGGGAACACCACCGCGTATCATCCGGCGTTTCAGCATCCAGCAGTGTTCCCCGAGGCGCTCGCACGCGACCAGATCATATCGTGGACCGATGCCGGTGACACTGTGCTCGACCCGTTCTGCGGCAGCGGCACCACCATATTCTGCGCAAGCGTCCTCGGGCGCAAGGCGATTGGCATCGACATTTCGCAGGAGTACGTGGACTTGACGGCACAGAGACTCAGGGAGCAGCCGATGCCGAGCTGGGCAGCTGAGATGAACAAGACTTCGATGGAGGTGGACGAATGAGCAAGGACGAGACATGGTGGTGGCTCTGCGACACCTGCAAGGTGCAGCACTTCGGAGCGGGCAGCATGCTCTTCGGCTGCGCAAAGACGTGCAAGACCGTCAAGCCGACGACCAGCGGGCGCATTGACCCGAAGAAGTTGTGCGAGCAATTCGAGCCGAAGGAGGTGGACGAATGAGCGCGACAGACGAGCTGCGCCGCATGCTGGACGAGCGCGGGGTGGAGTGGGAGGACATGAGCATACGCCCGTATGCGTGCACGTCATGGCGCGACCCAGACGGGGAGCCATGCACGGCGCTCGAAGGTGCAGACGATATACCAGACGGCAAGCTGTCCACGCAGGCGTTGCTCACCCCCGAGCAGGCCATCGCCGCC
>Ga0326512_10000254_pt1 | contig 45228 bp, 49 predicted proteins | sample 1_2617_0518_D_FD_203652 | JGI IMG/M metagenome (GOLD analysis project Ga0326512, IMG submission 203652) | Bovine rumen microbial communities from UC Davis, California, United States - 1_2617_0518 | ecosystem: Host-associated > Mammals > Digestive system > Stomach > Rumen | place: USA...
TCTAAATCATTGTAGTTAGTAGTTCCGCCACCACCAGCGCCGGCTCTAACTACTTTATTTTTACCTGAATGTATATCTCCAGGTTGTTCATATGTTAAAACAACTTTACCCAAAGTATATTACCTCCTTATTTTTTATTTCCCCAAACAACTTCGCCATCTAGTTCTATGTATGTGTTTAACAAATCTATATATGTATTTGTTAAGCAATGCATTGACATTCTAAGCATACCACCAATAGCAAAGTTTCTATCACTTCTATGTTGACGGGATGTGTGACCTTGGGTATCTGGTGTTTCAGCGTGGTTGACTTGAACACCATTTTCATCAAATAGAGTTAAATATAAAACTTTACCATCCCAACCAAACTCAAGTTCATAAATTTCACCTTCTACAGCTACAGTATCTTGACCTTCAAGTGGATTCATTCTTACTGTTGTATCCCATCCATAATCTGATGAATGGGATATAGCTCCCCAAAAGTAATTAGTATATAATTCAGCAGAAGGATAATATGAATAGCCACCAGAGTCACTTCCGCATAAACAGTTTGTAGGAGAAGCCCAACCAGTATGTAATCCACCAAATACACATCTTACATGAAGTTTCCATGGCTTTGGTGTTGAAAATAAATCTAACCCTTGTATTTGGTCATCGATTGGAACACACAAAACAGCTCCTCTTTGTTTACCTTTATTATATATCCATAAACCATCTTTTGCCTTTGCTGGCTTACGAAAAAAACCATTAGCAAGCAACCTAGGGACAACGATTGACCCTCCGCCGCCTCCGCCAGACCCTTTACCAAGTATCATATTACTAGATAGAGGAATAGAATCTGGTTTTTCATAAGTTAAATTAATCTTACTCATTCTTGTTCCCCCATTTCACTTCACCATCTATTTCAACGTATGTATTTAATACGTCAATAAAGCTATTTCTAACTTGATGACTACTACTTCTACATAATCCACCAAAAGCAAAGAAATGTCTACTATCAACACCATAAGGTACATGACCTTGTGTTTCTGGTACACTAGCGGAATTTATTAATTCACCTTCATCATTATAAAGCTTTATATATAGGTTTTCGCCATCCCAACCATATTCTACACTATATATTTTGCCTTTCTCAACAACTTGTGTTTCACCTTCTTTTGGTCGTAGTTCTATACCCTTTGCCCAACTACCACCATTGTAGCTTATACCGCCCCAGAAGTATTGATAGTGCATATCCATTGAAGGATAATTAGCATAATCATATACACTACCAAATAGGGTGTTAGTATTACCACCATCACTACCCATGCTAAGGTCATTAATATATACTCTAACATGAATTTTAAAAGGTTTTGTTTCACCAAAAAAATTCGGTGCCATATCAGCATCACTATCTGCCTGTGGCGTAAACAGATAATCAAAAGAAGTATTATAAGCAGAAATCCATAATCCATCTGTTTGACCAGGTGGGGGACTTATATAAGCGGGAGTGAAGAAGTCAGGTATCTTAATGTTGCCTTGGCCCCCTCCTCCGCCTGAACCATTAGGAGAATAACCAATTTTTACTTTTCCCATTTAACTATCCTCCTTAACTTTGTACTTTTGTATATCTTATTATAAAATAGGCATGCTGTAAAGGAGTAGATGAACCACCCATCGTACCTTGCATTGTATATTTTATTACATCATCATACTTATTATACCAAGAAATACCATGTTGTATAGCATAAACCGGTGTTGTACCATCTTGGACTGCAAAAGTATCACCAATAAGCATAGCATCTATTAATCTTTCAATACCGTAAGAAGCAACCGGTTTAACAAATTCATATGTGGTATTGGCATTTAACGCTGTAAAATTAGTAAGTTGAAATACTCTTTCATATACAGGACTACCATCAATCCATTCACCAACTAATCTTTCTGTTGTTGAATAAACATGAATATCTGCGGGAGTCATTAGCCCTAGTTGTGCAGAAGTCTGGTCTCCACCTAGTGTATGACCATTAATAGCAGGCTTATCAGTGAGGTCGTTGTAGCTTTCAGCCTCTCCTGCGCTACTTGGTTGGACATTAATCTGTTGCCAACTCTTTGTTACAACTGTTTCTTCTCTTGTTGTATCTATTGATGATTTTCTTTCAAGAGTATCACTAGTAGAAGTTTCCATATATGAAGAACCATCTTTAAATCTAATCTTAAAAGTAACAGATGTAGCGTCAGGAACATAAGGATAGACTCTACTTTCCGACCTATTTGGAGCATCTTCAAAATCGTAAGCAACCCCGTCTTTTACATATTTGCCTCCATCAAGAGGTGTAAAATTAGGAAGGTTTTTCATTGCACTAGTAGAAGATGTGCTTGAATAATAATATCCATCAGTTTGTCCCTCTTTAATAAATAAATCAGTTCTATAATTACCGCTACCTTGAGCATAACCATAATAGTTTACTTGAACAACTTCACTTGTTTCAACAGCTTTATAAAAATATCCATTAATGAAGTCACCCGCTGTAGCACCTGTATATTGCACAATAGTACCAAGAGGCATATCATTAATATTAGGCATTACTGCTCGCTGAACAGTAGGCACTTCTAAAGTTTTATAACCATCAGCGGTTTTATATTTTATTACTGCCACTTATTTATACCTCCTTATATTATATATGTACCACAAATATAAGCAGCTGTTTTTGAACCACTTGCCCATGTTGTAGTAATACTTCCATCGGCGCCAATTTTAAAAACTGCATTAAACCATTGACTACTAACTTGTAATGCACCTGTTAAAAATCTGTCAGCACTTGGTCTAGCGAATTCTGGTAATGTACCAAAACTATTAGTACCACTTACCGCAGAACCATTAGTACCAAATTGTATCATACAAACTGAACCTTTTCTTGTAGCTGTATTAGGGCAAATATTAGCAGTACCACTCAATAGTTGTATTGCTCCAGTCTGCCCTTCTTCAACAGAAGGGATACCACTTGCATAATCTTCTGACTCGTCAATAAATATTTCAACTGATTCGTCTACAGGTTCAGCATTACCAACGTGAACTTCTTTTACGTCATTTGTAAAATCAGATAATTTAGTAGGTTTATTTGATAAGTCATTATAACTACCACTAGTTGCTACACCAGCAAGACCAGATACATCTGATGAAGTATGTGTATGTGATGCAGGTGCTAAACCAAGGTCAGAAGATGTTTTGTTACCATCCAACTCTACATTATTGATACTAGGTTTGTTTTCTAGCTCTGTATAGTCAGATACACCTCCACCGCCACCTTCAACTGCATATTTCTCAGAACCAATCTGTATTGCGGTGAGTACTTCCTCCCCACCTGAGAGTGTAGGGTTAGCTTCTACATAAGTTCCTCCACCAGCTCCGCTTTCCATAATCTTTTTGTACATAGCCTGTACTGCATAGGCGGAAGCCGCCTTAGAGTTAGCTGCACCATCTGTCTCCTCGTCAGTGTTAGGGTTATCATACACATCAGTAAGTGATACGTGACCAAACTGACTTGATGTACCTCCACCATATACTGGAGATGCTTCACCAGCTGTAGGAGATGCATGGTTGCTAGGTGCTGCACCAACATCACTCGCATTAAGAGCAACATTAGAACCTGTCTTGCCATTAACTGATTGAACACCAATTGGTCTCTGTTTAAGTTCATTGTAAGCAGATTGAAGTGCATAAGCGGAAGCCGCAACACCATCAGCCGCTTCAGGGGTTTCTTTATCGTATGTATTATCAATCTTTACGTGACCATAGTTTGATGGTGTACCTATACCGTAGGTAATATCTGAACTAGCATGGTTTGTAGGAACTGTACTCTTACTGTTAATAGCTTGTTGTAAGTTATTTACCGCAGTCTTTACTGCTGGCGCACTAGGCACTACATCATTCTCTGTAGCATTGCTAAAATCTGTTGTAACCTTAACGTGACCTTTTACATTCTCGCCACCAGTTACATCAACGTGATTAGCAGAGGCTGCACCGACGTCTTCCGCATTCAATGTCACAGCTCCGCTTTTACCATTAACAGAAGTGACAGCACTTTCACCAACGATTTCCTGAAGTTCAGCTACATCGCCTTCTATGTCAGTAACTTTCTTCTTTGTCTCTTGGTAATCTAAAGATAAGGTATTGACAGTTTCTGTAAGTGATTTATCTTGAATGTCTCTTACAACACCATCAATCTCCAGCTTATCAACTGTTGCCATTTCTTTTCCTCCTTTTTCTTCAAAATAAAAAAACTCTCTAACCATTAAAGATTAGAGAGTTGTAAAATCTCTTCTTCAGAAGAAATGAAAAGTAGAAAAAAACTATTAAAGTATTTTGCCCTACTTTGTTCCAGTAGAACCAAATCCGCCTTCGCCTCTCTCGGTATCAGATAATTCATCAACTTCAATGAAGTTAGTCTTTAGATAAGGAATAACAACTAACTGCGCTATTCTTTCTTGTGGTTCTATTGTTTGAGGTTCGTCGCTATGGTTATGCAAAGCCACGATGTACTCCCCCCTATAGTCGCTATCAATAAGCCCAACCTTATTAGCTGGGGCTAATCCCTTCTTTGTAGCAAGACCTGAACGAGCAAAAATCAATCCCGCAGTACCTTCTGGAAGTTCCATAGCAAGTCCAGTACCAATCTTTACAGTCTGGTGTGGCTCGATTGTGATAGCATAACTTGATGCTGCATAAAGGTCTGCGCCTGCTGCCTGGTCGCTGCCCCTAGTAGGGGTCATCGCCAAGTCATTAAGTTTCTTTATCTTAATATCAGTTAGTTCCATGGGAGTGCATCCTCCTTTGCATTATCGCAATCTTCGTCATCATCCTCTGCTACTTCTTCTACCTTTGGCGCTTTAGTAACAGGGAATAAGCTTGTATCAATATTGATACTTACATGATTTTCTGGTTCTTTTTCATTGTTAAACACAAGTGTTGCTTTAACAAGTTCATACTCGTCAATTACTTCGCCCTTCTGCTTAACTTCCTTGTGCTGATATTCAAACTTTTTAAGTTCAAACTTATTATCATCACGCATCTGTGTATGTAGCTTTTCTACTTCTTTAACATTTGGAACTCTAAGTGTTTCCACAACTGATACTACGTAATTCATCCTTTTATCTCCTTATGTATTATATATACTGTACTTTCATGTTTGTTGTATAGTTCTTTTCTAACGCTTTTAAGAAACGCTGTGCATATAATCTATTACCATGAATCTTTAATGTTCTTGTATGATTGACCTTGAAGAAGTTATAGATGGTTCCCGCCACTGCTTCATTAGGTACTGCATCTTGCTTGATTACCCTACCCTTTTCATCAAGAACATAAATTTTCTGATTTAATGTGAAAAGACCTATTTCTAGTAAAATTGCTCTATCCATATTTATACCTCCACAACAGCACTAGAATAATCAAAGAATAGATACATACAATCTTCTCTTTCTGTTGTTAGAGGATGAATGCCTCTTATCCATATTTCCCAAGCATTGTAACTTTCATTCCAGAAGATTGTAATTACTTCACCTCTGTTAGTTAATGTTTCCTTTAACTCAGGTTCTATATCTTTTACATTACCTTTCTTTACATCAAAGATAGTGTAATCTCTTCTTTCATTACAAAGTAGCATCCAGAAGTCACCAACTGACATCTTCTCTGCCATATCCTTAACCTTGAGGTTAAGAGCTATAGGGTCTAATGGCTTATCATTTTCTAGGCTTAACTTTTTATTAACTTCATAAACAGTTCCCATATTTACTTCTGCCATTTCAATTTTTCTCCTTTTATTTCTTTATAATAATTATACCAAAATTTTTGAAGAAAGTCAATTTTTTACATTGACTTTCTTTCAGCTATTTCAGCATTCTTGGCTTCATTGTAGCGGGTATCGCCTTTAACACGAGTGTAAGATAGATAACCATTCATACGGTCTATCTTAGTGATTGAACTGCTACCACAGCAAGGACAGACATCCATTTCTACCTGCTCATAGCCACAATCCTCACAATAGCATAAAGCTAAGTTAACACCCTCGTAAAAACCTTTTTCCATCGCTCTCAAGATAAGAGTTCTAATGGCTTCTATATTGTAACCAAGATTATATCTACAATACTGTATCTTACCACCATTAAAGAGTTCCCAGAATCTACCTTCCTTATCCTGTTTCTCAATAGGAGACATATCTTCTGTAACATGACAGTGGAATGAGTTAGATACATATAATCTATCTGAAACATTCTCTATAATTCCATATAGCTTACGGAATTGCTTAACCTGGAGACCGCATAGCGACTCTGCTGGAGTACCGTAGATAGCATATAGGATACCATCTTCTTCCTTTGCTTTATTAACATAATCATTAATATGTTGCATAACCTCTAAAGCAAATTCTCCATCTTCTCTAATAGACTTACCATTGTATAATCTTTGTAATTCATTTAGAGCTGTAATACCATAACTCATTGTCATAGGTTTTAAGATTGATTTAATCTTATCCGTTGGTTTTAAGTTGCCACCATAGAATCCACCTTCGCAATAAGCAACCGGGTTAGAAGATGCTCTAAACTCTCCAATGTAGTCATATGTTCTCTTATGTAGATGTCTGATTAACTGAAGATAATAATCAAGCACCTCATAGAAGTCTCTACTCTCTTTTCTAGCCTTAGCAAGAATCATAGGTAGGTGAAGACTAACTACACCAAGATTAAATCTACCTTCAAATACTGGCTTATCATCTTCATCTGCGGGATGTATGCCACCTCTCTCATACCAAGGTGATAGGAAAGCTCTACAACCCATAGGTGAAATTACTCTACCATATTTCTTATACATCTCACTAATATATCCTTCACCAGTGAGTGACAACCAGTCTGGGTACATTGTTTTAGCTGAACAAGCGAGTCCCGCATTGAACACATCTTTATTAGGTGTATCCTTAATGCCATCTCCATGTAGGTCTTTATCGTATAGGAATACAATCTTAGGGAATAATACAGGTCTCTTAAATCCTTTCTTACCTTGTCCTTCGGAATGTACTTCTAATAATGTTATAGATATTAACTTCTCGAATTCACTTGTACCTAAACCAAGAGTAACAGTAACAAATGGATAATCACCACGAGAAGAACCTACTGTATTAAGTTTATACTCAATACCTTGCCATCCTTGCTTAACTTCTTCTTTTAAATCCTCTTTAGCAAGTTCAATAGCTTTTTCTTTGTCAAGTCCGCATTTATTCATGTACTTGTCAACATATCTTACATAAGACTTTTCAGCATAAGGCGCAAGTATCTTATCTACCTCTGGAATAGTAAAACCACCATACTGCTGTGATGCGGTAGATAGGATTATATCACCCATAACATCAAAGGCTACATCGGCGGACTTAGGTTCATTATACCATACATTACCCATCTCAAACCCGCCTTCGAGTACCTTACCTAGTCTAAAAAGACAACAGTTGACAGTATCTCTTCTGGCACTCATATCATGGATATAAATATAACCTTCTCTAATTGCCTGTAACTCTTCTGTTGTTAAAAAGAACTTCTTGTAAAGTTCCTTATTAAACTCATTAAAGATAATACTTCTCTTTGTTGCAACAAGAGCAGAATCAGTATTAGCATTATCTTTGTCACCTAAGTAACTAATCTTCTGTGCTTTAGAATAAACTTTATCCATTAATGTAACAAAGTCTTTCTTATAGTTACGATATTCCTTGTAAGACTTTGCTACTGCCGGAAAGAATTCATCTAATGTAGTTTCAACTATATTATGAATTACCTCTACAGACATTCCGTCTACAACAGATTTCTCTACTGTGTCACATATTAAATTAAAATCTTCTTCTGTTAGTTGCACTAAAGCTCTATCAGCGGACTTGGTTACTGCATCAATAATTTTTTGTCTATTGAAAGGCTCTAGTGTATTGTCCTTTTTTCTTATATTCATAAAGAATTATTCCTCCTCCATATTTTATCTGGTAAATATATATGAAAGACACTAGATATAGTTTAATGAATTTTGTCCAATACAGATAACTGTTCTTTCATTTCATCTATCTTGTAATTAAGATAGAACCTAGCCTTCTCTAAATCCTGCAAAGCCTTCTCATCAGAGGTCATACCCTTAGAGTCTTTTCTACCACAACGTGAGATATACTTTACAGCGTTTCCTAAACAGAAGTCTAGCTTCCAATCCTGGATAACCTTGATAGGCTCATACTGTCTTCCTTCTGTGTAATGTGCAGGATGGTTGACTGGGTCAAACTGTGCGGAAGCCTCCTCGGTTTCCGCAATTATCTTATCTGTTAAGTTTTCAATATTTAATTCATCACTCATTTTCATACTCCTCATCTTCCGCTAAACCAGAAGCTCTTTCATGTACTAACATTATACTATCATTAATTACATCTGTTATTTTATATAACTGATGGCTTTCACTCTTTGAATAGTTCTTTGCTACGAATGTATCTTCTCTTCTGTAGCCTTGAACCACTAACATATTACCTCTACCAAACCAACTCTTTTCTACTACAGTTTTCTTACCTGTCTCTGGATTAATGGTACTTATCTGTTTTTTAAACATACCATAATAATCTCTAGTAAACTTAACTGTAACAACACCAGTTGTAGTTAGAAGTGAGATTAATCTCTTTGTATCATCCTTACCAATAACAGTTCCCGCAATTCTATATAACTTATAGATAGGTATCTGCATCTTATTTCTAGTAAAGTAAGATTCTATTTCATTTGACTTTAATTTATTAAAATCAACAATACCATATTTTCTAAAGTCAACATTAGCTAATTCATGCGGATGTGAGTAGAAACATACTGAATCCATCTCCCATCTAGCTAAAGTACCTGAAGCATACTTATTCCAAACTTCTTTAAAGATTGCAAAGTTTAGGTCATTAAGTATTTGTTCTTTATTGCCGGCTATCCAATCTCTAACAATATCCATATGCTTTTCATATACTTTCTTCCAAGCGTACGCATCTATTTTTGTAGCATCCGCTAAAAGCAAGTCCGCATCATCACCTAAGCATTGGTTGATAAAATCAATACAACTATCATTTAATACATAATTGCATTTCTTTATATACTTATTAAAGTTGAATACATCTTTTTGAAGTTTTAATGACTCTGGAATAATACCATAGTTGATAAGACCTGGCATATTCTGAAGAGTTATCCTCTTCTTTAAATCACCAACTTTCATAAGATAATAACACATTATTTCTTTTCTATTGTTGAACTCTGTGTCAAGACTATCAAATGCACCAGCTTTGATTAGGTTTATCATAACAATCTTTTGCAGAGGACATTTATTCATAAAGTCTGTGATACTCTTGTAAGGTCTTAATGAGATAATTTTATCAATCATTTCATCATTAAGTCTACTAATAGGCTTTAAACCATAAAGTATCTGCTGATTATCTACATCAGGAATAAAAGTATAATCTGACTTATTTATATCAACGAGTGATACTTTTATACCTTTCTTCATAATGTTTGCAATAGCTTTTGCTATTTTATCATAATCCGCACTCTTTTGCTTTTTTGTATCATCTTCTTCCTCTTCATCAGCTTCAAGAGAAGAGCTATTTACAATAAGACAAGCGGTATCCCAATATATAGGGTCCCATTTAGTAGCAAGGTAAGCTGCCTGATATGCGATGAATGAGTATGCTAAAGCGTGGATGATAGAGAATGAGTAAGACATCTGAGGTCCGATACCACACTCCCAAATATACTTACCTAAGTTCTCACTCTTTGCCTGTGCAAGAACCTTCTCATGTAGCTCAGGTATCTTACTTAACTGTTTCTTCGCAACTATCTTACGTGCGGCGTTCGCCTCTTTAAGAGTGAAGCTACATAAGTTCTCATCCATTAACATAGTCATTAACTGTTCCTGACTAGGTGGAACACCATATGAACGAGCAAAGTGAGGTTTAACACCATCAATTTCTGCCTCTGTTAATTTATACTTGTCACGCATCTCTCTAAACCAAAGACTAATATTATTCTTATATGAACAATATTTATCAAGTGGAACAGTGCCATCTTCCATCGGCATCAGTCTCATAAGACCATTAGCATCGGATAACTCTAGGAGTGTACTAGGTTTAATCTTCTTTGCCGCCTGACTACCTACCTGTGAGTCAAACTGAAAGAGGTCGAGAACCTCAACGTTCTGAATATTCTTCCATACATCATCTTCTTCTATTGGTAAAATGTCCGGATGAAGATGTTTTTCATACCACTGCTTTAATGTTAAATCTTCATCACAATGTTCATATTTCTGTAAGAAACGAATAGCCTGAGTTATCTTATCTTGGATTTCAGTTACAAGGAAGTCGTACTTAGTTGCACCACACCATTCCTGCATATGTAAGTCGTACTGTGTAGTTACATCACCGCTCGGTGTTCTCATATAACAAGCATACTCGAATGGGTCTTCATCGTTGAAGATAACACCCGATGCATGAGAACCTCTACGAGAGATACAGCCTTCGATACCTAACATAATATCAAGAAGACCTGGATACTTGCTAACCTCATTGATAAATGTAGTTACAGGTTTTCTGTCCTTATCTGGGTCACCCTTCGTTACTGTCTTTAAATCCCATACAAACCCACGCTCTGTTGGGATAAGCGATGATAGATACTGTGCCACGTCGACATCAATACCATCTGGGTACTCTTCAGAACGATAACCTCTACAAGCTGTAGCAACCGCTGACTTAGATGACTCTGTACCAAATGTAGCAACAAGAGTACAACCTAAATTATCTTTAAAGATTTGTGCAATATCATCATTAAATGCGGCGCCTCGTTCCCTCTTAATCTCCTTAAGGATACCTGGTCTCTTACTAGATGCAAGGTCAAGGTCAATATCAGGAAGTTCAATACGGTCTGGGTTCAAATATCTCCAGAATGGAAGATTCCACTGGATAGGGTCAAGCTGAGTTACCCCAAGTAGATAGTGATTAAGACCAGAGCAGGATGAACCTCTTCCCGCACCTACTGTACTTCCAAGTTCCCAGAACATATTAATATAATACTGAAGTGTAACTGGATAAGCAAAAATATTTGTATCAAGCTTCTCACTGATGATTGCTTTTGTGTTTGCTTCTTCTTCAAGTCTATCAAGATAGACTTTATTACACTTATCTAATGAGATTAATTTATCAATACAATAATTAACCCAATATCTATGAATAATATCATCAGAGTTAGATAATTTTAATAAATTAGGATAAGGACTAACAATGTCTTGATGAAGTCCTTTTGCATATTCTGTTACCTTTACTTTTGGTATCTGCTGTGTATGGAATAGAGTATATTCTTCTATCTTATCTTTAATCTCAAGTGTGTTCTCGAACATATGTGCTACGAACTTCTTAGGAAAGTCTGATAATACAAATTTCTCTATCATTTCTTCATCTGTGTGAAGATAAGCATCTTGATAGAAAGCGTCAACCTCTCGCTCACCTTCCTTACTTTGTAGGAATGCTTTATGAACATATCTATCTTCTTTCTTTAGATAATGTGAGTCTGATGTTGGTATCATTTTAACACCAAAAGCACAAGATAATTTACATATAGTCTTATTAACTTCTATCTGTTCAGCACTAACACCTGGTTGTACTTCAAGATAAAAGTCATCACCAAAAAGACCCTTGCACCATAAAATAAACTCTGTTATCTTATCATGGTTCTCCTGAGCTGATACATAGTCATTTGTAGCGATGGCGGCATTCATGGCAAGGATTCTCTTACCTACCTCACCACCGATACAAGCTGTACTTGCTATAAGGTGACCAGGGTTTCTACATACTATATCTTCTAAATCCTTCTTTAAGGTATCTACCCTCTCCATTCGCGCGGTCTCATATGAATTAAGCCATGCTAATGAAGATAATATTCTTAGCTGTTTATGTCCAACTTTATCCTTTGCTAATAAGATAAAGTGATAATGTTCTTTAGATGGTCTTTCATCCACAAGATAAATTTCATCACCAAGAATAACCTTGAAGTCTGGATGGTTTTCTTTAATTTTTTCTGCATATTGAAGTGCTGCGGGATGACCGCATAGACATTCATGGTCTGTGATTGCGACACCATCTAATCCTATCTCGATAGCTCTATCTATCAACTGTTCTGGTGTTGGTAACGCATCTAATAACCTAATGTTAGAAAATCTTGTGTGATTATGAATATCACATCTTGACATATTCTTTCTCCTTTCGTAGTATATATCTATGAGCCTTTCGGAATAAATATATAAACTTTTTTCTATATAATTATTATATCATAATTTTTTATGAAAGTCAAAAAGAGTCCATTGGACTCTTTTATTTTTTTTCTATCAACTTTAATTCTTCTAATAGATTGTCAATTTTTTGTTTCATTAGCCACTCTTCTCCGCCAAAAGCAAAAAATTTAAGCTTACCAGTTTTATCTAATTGAAAATTAATTAATTCTTCTACACAATGACTACATCCTGGAGAAGAAGGATTTCTACAAGCTGGCTCACACCCTAATACGTCTACATCTCCATTGTGCATCAGCCAATCTAAGAGAATATGTTTTAAACATTCTTTCTCTTGTTCATTTTCAAATTCTATCTTCAAAGTGAATACCTCCACACTATACTACCATCACCAACCGCGTCTTCTACCCAAAGTCCAAAGTTATTTTTAGCATATAGTTTGAAATGATTACCAAAGCGACCATAAGGAGTTTCTTTGCCATCTTCAAGTTCTCTTATGAACTCTGTGTATTTAGTTAGAAGTTCTGGACAATTTTCCTTTACCCAACTTTCTTTAGCACTAACGCAATAATTACAACTCATATCAATTAAGCTATAAACTACACAAAGTTCATTATCTTGACACCAGTTTGCAAAATCTTTAGGGTCTCTTATCCATGAATTACCTTCATCTCTGTCGCTTGTATCATCCATCCATGAAATAAAAGGCTCTGCATCAGGATAATCATCACCACTCATCCAATTATTTAATTCAAAATAAATTACTTTATCTTTTTCCATCTTATTAACCTCTTATATTAAATAAAATTCTTTGCAATACGGCTTAATACGTTCTTGAATCATTTCTTTTCCGGAAATAGATTGTGTAAAAGCCGCATCTACATAAACTGTACTACTTCTCATATTTGGCATCATTATATCGTCTATTAGATTATATCTAATAATTACAATGTCAAATCTATCATTATAAAGTTGTGTTGACAAACTATTACTGTTTGTGTATAATATATAAACAATGTTTTCTCTCATTATTCAACCTCTATTTTTATCGAACTAATAAAAGCTTGTCACTCGCCCTCGTAGCCGCTGTATATAACCACCTAGCATGCTCATCTTTTGCATAAGGAAAGCCCTCTTCTACGACGAGGACATTATCCCACTCGCTACCTTGCGCACAATGAACTGTGATAGCATAACCATAGGTCATTTTTACTGGCATGAAATCTTTATATCTTTGTTTTGTTAATATTCTATATTCAGCTTCCCAAGGTAGGCAACTCTTTTCTGTAGTTAAGAAATCCTTATCAAACTCTACACTATTATAATCACCATTCTCAATACCTTCAGGCTTAAATGTACCTATAATAACTGGTATTGTTGTCTTTCTAGTTATATACCTACAAAGGTCAGGCACTCTTTTAAAAGATTCACAACCATTATGAAAAGTACCAATAGAGCCATTAATCATTGGGTCGCCATATCTGTTGATTTTATCCCAATAATTCTTTTTGATAATAATTTTCTCGCCTTCCGCAATAGCATTATCAAAACCTTTAAGCTCTCTCATTTGTAGGTTTATACCATGTCTAGTTGCATTTGTAGCACATAAGATTTGGTCTGCCCACTGATACATACCAGTATTAAGAGTATTTCTAGGTAATATCTGCACTTCTTCACCCTTATGGGTTTCTGGCAAAGATGCACCCTCTCTTATAGAAAGTGTAAGTCTGATAATCTCGGATTCCGCAGCTTGTCTCATAATTTCATCAAGGAATATGTGAGGATAATCTAGCAGATTATGTTCATCACCTTTCTCTATCTGCGGTAGCTGGAAAGGGTCTCCTAGGAAGATTACATATATTCCAGGGAATCCTAATAAAAGCTGTATCATAGATGCGGGAACCATGGACACCTCGTCTACTACTACGACCTTAGCTTCTAGACTAGTCTTAGGCATTCTAAGGTATCCGCCATTCTTGTTTGGTACACTCTTATATAATAGTCTATGCAAAGTACAAGCAGAACTATTACCTTTTCTTCTTAATACCTCTGCCGCCTTACCTGTAAGAGTAGCATAAGCTACCTCGTCTTCATTTATACCCATATTAAGTAGAGCGTCTATCGCAAACTTTACTAAGGTACTCTTACCAGTTCCTGCGTACCCAGCGATGGTGGTATAGCGCTCTCCCGCTTTATATCTATCTAGGATTAACTTCAATCCTAGCTCTTGTTTAGCTGTTAGTTGCATGTCTTACCCCACATTTGAATTAACATATCATCTCTTTTTATTGTTGCAATATCTTTAATTCTCTCATCCTCTTCTATCCATCTTGAATCAAAGCCATGAGGAAGAACTATTGCATAACCATGAGGTGTATGATGAACTGAAATTTCTTCCATAGAAAAAACATTACGTAAACCTTCTATAAGGTCTTTTAGTTTAACACTATCTGTTGAATCAAAATCAATTAACCATTTATGTTCTGCCGCACATTCTTTTTCGTTTGCAATAGCTGCAATCTTATTAGCAAGAAGAGGTGTAGGAAAATCTTGGTTATCTAAGAGCCAATGCAGGACTTTTCTATTAACTTTATCACTATTTCTTTTGTTTACAGAAACATAACAACGACAAAGTTCACCAAAAATACCATTATTCATAAAGGTTTCAAAATAACTTAATGTATTTTCAAGATGTTTTTCATCGGCAATAAATACACGTCTACGCTCTTTAAAGCCTTCGATATGCTTATTATCTTTATTTCTTGATATAAAAAGAACAATGTAAAAATCTTTTTCACAAGGTTCCATCTTAAAATTAGTTGCCATCTTTTTCCTCTCCTAAAAATCCATCAAAATCTTTCTGCGAAAAAATATAATCACCATATTGTCTTTCATCTTTATTTATAATTGCTTCAACAAGTCTAGCATTTTTTAGACTGTTGAATAAAATATCAACAGTCTGTGTCTTTAATACATATCTATCTATTGTTTCATTATAGCTAATATTACTCATTATGTTTTTCCTTTCCATATATAATTATTATAACAAATTTTTTGTTATAAATCAAAAAATCCAACCTTGACTAGATTTTACTATCTCATAATCTGTCATAAAAATTTGTGGAGTAACATTACCATTCCATTCATTCTTATTGCAAGTACCAACAATATTAATATGTTTTTCTTGACCAGGAGCAACTGTAAAATCATTAATTTCATCTTCTGTTGCAAAGAACTTAATAATGCACACTCCATTAGGAAGAGTTACTTTTAATGTATCTCTCTTCTCACCCATTATCTGAACATTCTTGTCTGTAACAGTAACAGCCTCAATGCCCACTCTAGATTCAGGTACATTAGAACCCCATAAGTAACCCATATCCGCTATGTCAAGAATACGTTGACCATCAACTTGACCTTCGCCCCATAGATAGTCTACATTATATATAGGGTCTGTACGCATACCTTTAAGCATGTTATTAGTAGCTGTAATGAAGTTATCAATATTAGATGCAGCAACAGATACACCAAATGCTGACTGGTGACCTTCCGCATATTCGCAACAACCACTTTCTTTACACATGTCCTTGAAGTTGTCGATACCGATGTTATCACAACCTCTAGCACTACCAGCGTACTTATCATTCTTTATATCATGAGTTAGTACACAACAAGGACGCTGATACTTACCCATCATCTTGTTAGCAACCAATCCCGCAATACCACTTGCAATCTCGTTAGGTTCTATTAAAAATAAAAGAACTTTATTATCAAGAAGATTTTTGTCTTGGATTCTTTCTTCTAACATTTCCATATTAACTTTTACCGCTTTATCTTGGTGATTCTTTACATTAGTAGCTATGCGGAGAGCCTGGTCTAGGATAGTTTCCATATCACCTTGCTTATGACCTCTCTTTGTAGAAGGAACTTTGTTAAATGCTTTAAATGTAAGCATAGCTTCAAACATAGTTTTCTTATCTTCTTGCGAACCAGAACGGTTACAAGCATTGACCATCGGTACAATATAAAATGTTGCACCCCAAGCAGTAGGATTATCTGTAAGTTTAAATTTATTTTTTTGCCACATTCCATATATGAATGGATTATGAATATTCTCTGGCAAGAAACCTTTAGTGACTAATCTTCTTGTTTCTGGTGACCGAAGGTCCATCATGTCCCCCGTATTACCAAGAGCAACCAAATCATAGAACTCTTCTGCATGATTGGTATGATTAACTTGGTCAAGGTAACGACAGAACTGCCATACAACACCTACACCTGAAAGTGCTTTATTAGGATAACTACATAGTTGGTTGTTGATGATAATAGCGTTCTCACTCATCTTGTCAGCTTCATGGTGGTCAAGCACGATAACTGGTATCTCAGCTTCCGCCAATCTCTTATGTTCATCATAATCATTACTTGCGGAATCCGGACAAATTACTAAGTCATATTCAAGACATAAGTCTATAAATTCTTTTAAACCATGTCCTTTACCTTCATGGAATACATAATCAATATTATTAGTTGTAAAATTAGGAGCTATCTTATACAAATAGTTTAAAAGTGTAGCGGAAGATGTAAATCCATCACAGTCACTATCAACTATTACAAGTATATTTTTATTCCCTGCTATCGCAGATATGATTGTCTTTGCCGCCTTTTCAAGATTATGATTTCTTTCTAAAAGTTTAAAAGAACATATATCTTCATCTGTTAAATTAATATAATGCTCTATATCATCAACCTCTATCCCTCTGTTAAACAATATCTGCTTAATAGTAGAGGAAAATGTAGGTTTATTATATAATTGCCATTCCATTAGTTACCTCCATATAAGTTTACTCTATTTTTAAATAATTGATAGAAAATATCTTTTCCGCAGTCTGTTGGACTTGCTTTTAATGGAGTTAAGTTATTTCTATCCCAAATCATTTCTATATTAACATAATGTCCATATCTTGTATATATATTTGTTAAATTCTTAATTATCTTTGCTGCTTGGGCGGACTGTACGTCTTCAAAATCATGGTCAAAACCTATGATGATTGTATCCACGCCTAGGTTAATAAGTAACCAAGCTTGGTAGGAGATAAACGCGCTTCCGCAACACGCAACTGCTATATTATTATTTCTACCAAACATAGTTTCATATTGAAGAACAGACTTTTCCGCTTCAAACACTATTGCTTTCTTCATCCTCTTTATATTTTCCATATTCTTATTTAAACCATATAGATTATAAGAAAGAGGATGGTTATATAAACGACCATTCAAATAAGCTGGTCTATACTTTCCAAATAACTCTTGCTGTGTCTTAATCAAGCTACGAGTTCTTATACCTACTAATCTGTTATTTATATCTCTATGTGGTATAACGATACCGCAATTAACTGGGTCAAATGCTATCTCAAATTCCGCCATAGCTTGTTCAGAGATACCATCTTTTAGCCAGGTCTCAAATAAAGGATGAGGTAAGTTCTTTAAGAAACTATCATCATACTCTTTTAACTCTACTACTTTGTTCTCTTGTGGAGCAGTCTTGATGCGGGAATACTTTTTAATAACTTCCCAATACTCTAAATTCTGTTGAAGTTCTTTTCTTACCTCTTCATTAATCTGTGGTAAGATACCAAAGAATGTTGCTACTTCTTCAATAGCAAAAGGAAGTGGATACTCTTCATCTTCAGGCAAATCAAGACTTCTTACTTTCTGTACTAAGCCAAATATATCAAATGTTTCACCACAATGTGTGTAACAATGAAATAGTTGTGTATTAGCATAATAGTAGAGCTTATGAGAAGAACCACCATGACAGATAGTTCTACACACTATTACATCACCCATTATCATAGGTTCCGCGTGCAACTCGGTAAGGAATTCCATCATCTGGTCAACAGTTATATTCTCTTTTATCTGTTGTTTATCATAATCATAATTCTCAAGAACTGTATTATCCATTAAAATTCTCTTTCTGGTTCATCCTTTATCTTAATCTTAATATTCTCTATATCAACTACTCTATAATCCCAAGTAGTTACAAATACAGTATTATATCGACAAATACCCTTATCCGCACACATCCATAAATATATACCTTTATATCCATTTGCTCTGTTCTTGTAAACAGACATTTTAATGTTTGGAGTTGGGAAGTTATTCTTTGTTAATACTGGTTTAATCTTTTCTACATCCTCCGGTGTTACCTCTAACGCGATAAAGCCCATGTCAATCTTATCCGCTATCGCCTTAGCACCACGAAGTAAGTTCATATCAGGTGTTTCAGAAGTTTTCCAATCACCATTTAACTGTGTTGATGATATAATGAATACATCATACTTATTTGCAATATCCTTAATCTTAACACTTAACATAAAAAGGATATTATCTTCTCTTAATTTTACACCACCAGAACGTCTAGTTATTTCCTCTAAAATACCAAGAGAAGTATGAATATAGTCAAATGCAATATACTTTGCTTTTCTTTCATTTACATTATACTTAATCTTATTCTCAATATCTTGTAAACTAAAGTCTGGTACTTCTTCAAAGAGAAGATTACTTCTTGTTAGCACTTCCGCCGCATGAAGCACCCTTTTATACTCCTCTGGCGAGCATCTATTTAATACAATCTTGTCTTCATCTACTCCAGACAAGAACGCTAAACACATCTGCTGTACTTCTTTCTGTGATTGCTCTGTTGTTATAAGATAGCTTGGCTCGGCAGTTCCTATCTTAACCCAATCATTCTTTTCTAAGCTATACATCTCATCACAGCCAATGTAGCACATATCTGCTACCATCATTCTTGTTTTACCAACGTTAGATGGAGCAGAACGTAGATAGAACTTACCAAATCTAGCCCCTCTAGTTACTGTGTTAATATAATCACCGAATAGAGGAATACCAAAGTCTGGGCTTTCTTTTAATTCATCAAGTAATTCAAAAATACCATCACCAATAGAAGTAGAACCTTCACTTGTAGAAGATACATAGGCGGACTTGATTTCATCAAGCTTTTTATCAATTAATACACCTATCTGCTCTAATGACATATTATCAAGCTTATCTTCTTGTTCCTGAAGCTTTTTAGAGTCAAGTTCATCAGGGTCATAAAGCCAAGATAAATCCATTCCGCCCAATTCATTATATGCTCTAAGAAGTGTCATCTTCTTAGTTCTATTATAATAATAATCAAAGGCTTCTGCATTTGCCATTTCCGCACATTTTAAGATAAAGTCTTCACCCTTCTGTGCTTTAAAAGTTGCTGATGCTTTTGGTCTTGATGCTAAATATGTTTCTATTGTAGCTATATCAATTTTTGTTGTTCCTAATTGATATAGATTATAAATTGCTGAAAAGCAAATTCTTTGTAGTTCATCACAAAAATCTTCTTTTACAAATGTATATTTACCATCCATTTCAAGAAGTTTTGGATTATTATAAATATTGCCAATTAATTGACAAGTGGCTGATACGTCTTTATATCTAGTCATTATATAAGAACTCCTATTCCTCTATTTCTAATAAACGCACTTTTCTTCTTTCTTTTGGTCTATTAATATAAACCTCTGATTCCTTTTTAACAATAGGAGGAGATGCGTTCATATTTTGTTGTGCTTGCCATATATCATAATAGTAGGCGCGGGCAGGGGCTTCAGCAAACTCAACAATACCTATACCACCGTTTGACCCGGATACAGGATTATGCTGAACCACATAGAAGAACTCTAATGTTTTTTGTATAGAGTTATAAGACATTCCTTTCTCGCGGAATGACTTTATTTGTTTCATAATGAGGGGCCAGTTCGCTGAACTACCATATATCAACTGAATGAATGCTTTAAGTTGAGTTAGCTCACTATCTTCTGGCGCGGGAGCCGCCTTGGGTTTTCTTTCCACCTTAGGGGGTACACCGCCCGCCGCATTATCACACTCTTTATGCGCGTACCTATTTGAACGTGGCTTAATCCATACTTTACCTTCTTCTTCAGGCTTTGCATCAAATATCTTGCCACAATATAAACATTTTACATTATGTACTGCCATTCAATTTTCTCCAATAATATTCTTATATAATTATTATAACATATTTTTTTATATAAGTCAAAAAAGAGGGTTTTATTCAAACCCTCTTAAAAGATTTATATATTATAATCTAATTACTTAGACTTGTGTTCTTCCACAAAAGACTTTAGCTCATCTACAATAAGTGCGACAGCTTCAACCTGATTAGAAGTACACTGTGACATCTTCATGCCCTTACCAAGATGCTTCTCGATAATCTGAGTGATATTTGGACCCCAGAAAGTATTAAACTTCTGACCTTCCTCTGTATCACCATTGATGTCATTGTTACCTGGGATACCAGCTACTATCTCCTTGAATTCCGCCATTAGACCGTCAAAGTTAAGTGGAGCAACTTCTTTAGTCTTCTGTTGTTCTTCAAATGTAACAATCTTAGCACCTTCAAGCTCTCTCTTCTTGTCTATACCTATCTGAATTGCTTCAGTAAGATTTTCAACTGTGAATTCCTTGATAAATGTAGGTGTGTATTCAATTCTTGAACGAGCAAAGAACTCATTTGTCTGTGCAAGATATGCTGATGACTTAATAACTCTGTTATCGCTATCAACACCATTACTCTTTAGATAAATAACGTAGTCACACTTGTCGATGATTGGATTCATACATCTCTTGTCACCCTTTGGTGAAATGAAGTGTGTCTGTGTGTTTTCCTGCTGATGAGCAATGAATACTATTGTGTAACCTGCATTTGTAAGTGCATTAATCTGTCTAAAGTATTCCTTTTCATATAATTGATATAAGTTATGTTTTGAATCACCATCAGCCATTGTAAGTGCGCCATCACCATATGTCTGGCATACATAATCCTGACAGTAAATAGAAGTTGCATAAACTTCATCAATAATAATTGTTGAGTAAGCTTCTCTCGCCTTGTCTTTTGTTGCTGGCGATGTAAGCTGGTTGATAACCTTCTTAAAATCTGACCAACGTGTAATAGGTAGGAAAGGAACACCATCTATACCGTTAAGACCATTCTCAGCGGCGAGTACCAGAGGTTTAGGGAACTTAACTGACTGAGCAGTTTTACCTAAGTTGTTACCTCCATATATCATCATGATTTTTCCAACAAGACCTTCAGCGATAGTAGATTTCTGTGGTGCGAATATATCTAATACTAATGCCATTTTTTATAGTTTTCTCCTTCCAGTAAAGTTCCATTAAAAAATTTCCAAAAGCTACTTTTGTTTCTTAATTCGATAATATCAATCATTGACCTCCAAGCAAAGGAGGGCGGATGTAGTTTTTATCCCACATCCGCTATATTCAGAATTACCAACCAAAGTTACCCTGTGCTGCTGGAGCTGCGGCAGGAGTAGTAGGAGCATTCTGTCTCTCTTCATACTGCTGCTTAACCTCAGCAAGGTGAACCTCTCTATCAGCAAGTGCTTTCTTGAACTCGTCCTGTGTTAGGATACTGTCATCATTAAGGTCATATGGCTCATTAGCTTCGTTAATAAGATACTCTTTAAATGACTGAGTATATTCCTTAACGATTGTACTCCAAGCACCCTGCTCTTCCTTCTTAACCTTAATAGACTTGCTTATGATGTCACCAGCAACCTTAACGAAAAGTGGCTTCTTATCTTCAACATTATTCTCGAAGAAACTCATACCAAGTTCATTCTTTACATTAAGAGTTACTGGATGAATAGCACCGTTGTATGTGAAGACATATCCATCTACCTTAACGAACTCTGGTGTCTGCTTGTCTGGATTCTCATCTACATGAGTTGCCTTTGTAGCAAAGAAGTCTACCTCAAACTTAGCCTTTGGCTCAACTGAGTTAACGATTGAGATAAAACCACCATCAAGGCTCTTACCTGATACAAGTTCGCCATCTCTATTATAAAAATCGTTACAAATAAGTGAAGGAGAAACCTTAACCTTTAATGCGTTTTCCTTACCATTAGCAACTACTGTTGCTCCACCATTCATAATCTTTTCAAGAACTTCATAATTCTTACTTGGTGAGCCATTCTTTGTTGTAGGTGTTACATAACCAAATCTAACAGTTACAACGTTTACGCACTCTTCATCTGTAGCGATACTAACTGTACCTGTGATAAATTCCTTACCAAAATTAGGTGAGTCAGTTTTCTTTACTTTTGAAATTTTTAAATTGTGTTCATAAACATATCCCTGGATATCAACTCTGTTTAACATCTTTTTCATTTCAATTTTTCTCCTTTATTTTTTCTTATATAACTATTATACCAAAAATTTTGGTAAATGTCAACTTTACTTTCCATCATCTTCTAAAGCATTTTTAGAAATATCCTTTTTTAATGCTTTTCCGCATGGGAATGGTTCTGTGCATAAGCCATTTCTATACTCGCATAATGGAACTAATACTTCACTGAACTCTGGATTGGTTTTCAATACTTCTTTAACAATAGCAAGACAAACTTGTCTAGTTTCTGGTGAAGCTTGAGCGCATAAACGCTTATGGCAAATCTGTATTAGCTCTTGAGCATTAAGATACATAATATGACTTACCAATTCGCCTTGTGGTTTGTCGGCGCGGGAGACGGTGCTATGAGTTCTGTCATCTCGTTGAGTAGAGACAAAATGTTCAACACCGAACTTATGTCTAACATAGTGAACTGATACCCAATAAGGCATTTCAACTTTTATCGCAAATTGAAGGACTCTTATTGGACTATGCTCACTTCTTAAAATCATTCGCTTCCACGCTTCATCAGGCTCATTTTTCATTTTACTGAATCCCGCCGTATTGAGAGCGCAGAGCTTACATAGATTCCAATCCTCTTGGGTTGGATATTTTAATACTTCAACCTTCATTAATAAAGCACCTCTGTTATTTCATCAATAACACCTTTCTCTAATGCCTTGTCTGCGTCAAGCCAAACATCATCTTTACGCATATCCGCATACTCTTCCTCTGTGAAATGTGTATTTCCTAGAGTAATTTCTTTAAGATGCTTTAATGTAGTATTCTTGTAGAAATCAGAAAAGTTATTGAAGTTATTAGCAGTTCCGCCGTACACAGCAGACCCCTCATGGTATAAATAAGAAGAATGCTTGTAACCTATTCTCTTATGACAAGCTAAAAGAGTGAAGAAACCGCCTGAATAAGCACCGCCTGTGACAATGCCCCAAACTGGTGTCTTAGAGTTCTTAATAGCGTCATACATAGTCATAGTTTCTACAATGTCACCACCAGGAGAGTCAATATAAAGTTTGATTGGCTTTCTTTCTTCTACTGGTATATTATTCTCGTCATCCATTCTATTCCAAAATCTAATTACAGTATCAATAGCAACACCAGTACCTTCTACGATTTCACCGAGGTACATATTTCTGTCCATGGCACTATCATAGTTTAATACATCATCAAATTCTGGTATAGAATAATCATCTTTTCCTTCAAAATACTTCTTAAATACGTCTGTCATATTTGTGACCTCTTTCTTTTATTAATTATTTCCGCGTGTAGAGTTCAAACCAAAATCATAACTTTTGAAAAAGTCTATGTAAAACTTTTCCTTTTCATTTAATAATGAAATATCGCACTCTTCAAGAACTTCAAAAGTAAAATTATTTAATCCATCTCTAATAATACTTCTATAAAGTTTGTTTGCGGGAGCCGGGTTTACCTCTAACCCTGCCTTGCAATGCTCCTTCCATCTTTCACAGACGTCACGAGCTTGTCCGATATAGACCTCATCTGTAAGTACATCAGTTATCTTATATATACCACAACAAGTAGATTTACCTATAATCATAGGAAATTTAACTTTTGCTAATGGTTGGAAATATGTACTCCATATAATCTTGTTAATAGCAACAGGATTTGTTAATTTATCCTTAATAGACCTAAGTAAATCAACATCTCTTAAACTTGCATTATCTAAAAGAAGGGAATGTTTTTCAAGGAAGTCTGACGACTCTCTATTCTCTCTTGCCCTCTCGTTAATGGCGTCTTGGGTAGCTTGAAGCACTGCAATACGCTCTTTAACTTTCTCCATCTCCTCCATCAGCTCAGCTTGTTTCTTTGCATAAGAGTCACAAAGTGTACTGTCAAGATTTTCCCATTCTTGTCTTAGTTCATCAAGTTTCTGTTGCTGTTCTTGTTTATATAATTTTAACTCTTCATTGTAATGATTTTTCTGTTCATCTACATGATTAGCTAAGTCTTGCACAATCTGTAAAGACTTTCTAGCCTCTTCTTTTTGGATTTCTATTTTCTGTATATCCTCTTTTAGAGTTAAGAAAGTACGATTATATATTTCATAATCTTTTCTTAATTCATCAATTTGATGATTATAAGCATCTATAAGAGTATATTTCTGCTGAATTTTCTTATCCAGATGTTTGAATCCAAAAAAGAGGGTTATTACCACGGAAATAACTATAAAAATTATTGCAATTATTTCCATATCCTTTTAATCTCCGATAATAAGATAGGGCAGATATATTCCTATATCTACCCTATTAATCTCATTCTTTGTTATGCTGCTTGTGTGTTGTAATTACTCAGCGTCAGCAGGTGCTTTCTTGCCAAGCTTGTCAAGGTCAGCGATAGAAGCTGTCTTACCAAGGTCTGTAATCTGGATAAGCTTTACTGGCTTCTCTGTCTGTACTGTTTCACCAGCTACTTCTGCTGTCTCAACGATTGTAGCTTCAATTCTCTCTGCTACACCCTTCTTTACAAGTGAGTTAACTGCACCTGTAACACCCTTAACACCAGACTCGATGCCTACTGCGATTGCAATGTCATTAGCTGACTTAGGCTCTGTTGCGCTCTGTAAATACTTGAAAATTCTTGCAGTGTTGTCTGAAATCATTTGTTTTTTCTCCTTTTTCTTAAAAAAATATTTTTATTTGTTATATTTCTACAAAAGCTAAAACACCGAACTGTGCTTTTTCTTTTATATACATATTATATCAAAAATTTTTCCAAATGTCAATTTTCTAGGAAAAATTTTTCATTTTTTCTTCAACCAGTTCTGCTAGGCGACCCCACTCAAATGGAGATATACTGTTAAGCAGAACATTGTCCATGTTCATTTTTTGTTCCTCAGTAAGAGTTTTATCATTTTCTATTTCTATCATTTTGTCTGCTATATTATTTAAGTCTATCATTAAATACCTCTTCTTTTTTTCTTTATATAAATATTATATCAAAAATTTTTTCTAAAGTCAAATCATTTCTAACAAATCTTTGTCAGTGATAATAGGAATCTCTAGTCGCTTAGCGGTATTGTACTTAGTTGTATCCTCTACCGCATTAGATAGTAGATAATTAGTCTTGCTTGATACGCTACCAACGACTTTTCCGCCATTACTCTCTATAAGAGCTTTAACTTTATCTCTACTACCAATAGAAGATTTACCAGTTAATACAAAAGTTAATCCATCTAACTTATTATCTGTTTCTTCTTTCTCTACTTTATTAATAGTTAAATACTTATCTACAATTTCATCTAATTCTGTATAGTCATAAGATGAAAGTGCTTCGTGGATTGATAAACCAAATCCATCCCAAGAGACAAAAGAATTACCTTCTTTGATATAATCTCTAAATGAATTATAATCTCCAAACTTGGCGGCGATGACGCTCGCAGCTGCCCTACCCACCAATGGGATACCGGTTCCCGCGATAACCTTTTCTAAAGTTGTGTTGCAAGATTCTTTAATTGCATTTAATATCTTTGTAACAGACGCAACACCAAATCCAGGAAGATTAGTCCATTCTGTTTTATGTTCTTCTAACTTAAATACATCAGAAATGCTATTTAACCAACCCATATCAATTAGCTTTTCTATTGTTGCTTTTGAAAAGCCTTTTGCATCAAGTCCTGTCTTACCAAAGAAATGGTCAATTCTGTTTGATAAGTTACCAACACAATTACTGTTATTGCATTTTAATACAAGAACTCCGCCCTCTGTCTCTTCTAATGATACTACTTCACCACAACAAGGACAAGTTCTAGGTGTCTCAAATGCATGGTCATGTGGGTCTGTCCCTTTATCTTCTGCTCTTGTTACATAAGGAATAATTTTATTTTTCTTTGTAACATAAATCTTCTGATATAAATATGGATATTCACCAAGTTTCTCAACCATTGTTGAATAATTGAATAAGTTTGCTCTATTACAGATACAACCATCCATTTCAACATCTTTGTAGATTGCAACTGGAGTTAATTGACCTGTTCTACCCATACTCCATTCTATATCTAACAACTCAGTTTCATATTCATCATCTTCAGGCTTCCATGCTACTGCATTTAAGAAGTGATGCTGAGTTTTACCTTTTTCTTTACCTATTAAATTGTCATCAATTCTCCAAACTACACCATCACAAGGAATGCTTGTTAAGTTTGCTAAATCTAATATATCTGCATTAGTTTCATCAATCTTCTCTATTGTTAAATCATTAACAAGAGTAAAAGGTGTAATAGAAAAACCATATTTCGCTAATAAAGTTAATCTTTCTGAATAAGAATGACTATCTTCAAATCCTTCAATAACATCCCATGCTAAAAATGTTAATTTTCTTTTCTTAACATCTTCAAGTGTAAGACTACCTAATGTACCAGCGGCAAGGTTACGACTATTGCGTAATTTATCATTTTCCGCCTTTAACATTTCAAAATCAGAATTTGTGATAATAGACTCACCATCAATTACAAGTTTTCCTTCATAATCAATAGTAAGAGGAATATTTGTGAAGTAGCGGGCGTGGTCGGTTACATCTGTTCCAATGTAGCCATCACCTCTTGTATTGGCGGAAATCAATCTACCATCATTGTAAATAAGTCTAGTAGATAGACCATCGCACTTTACACTAGCTACAAGAAGTCCCGCATCATAGAAGTCCATAACTTCCTTCGAGCTATGGACTTTACCAAGGCTAAGCATAGGCTGACCTTCAATATTGACCTTTAATAATTCGTCAAGTACAGGTGCGCCTACTTTATCTGTATATTTACCGATACAATTATTTTCTCTCTCCCAAGAACTTATCTTTGCAAGAAGAGCGTCAAATTCCTTATCTGACATTAATGATGTACCAGTATTATAATAAGCATTAGATGCTTCATTCATTTGTGCTACTAATTCAGTAATACTACACATTCGCTTTTTCCTTTTTTCTTTCTGTTGCTTTATCTATTGTTGTTCTGTGATAGTTTTCTATCCCAGCTAATAATCCATTTTTAATTTCTGCACCGAGTCTAAATGGTTCAATGCCATAAACATTTGCTGCAAGGTTCAAAGCATGGTCACCATGTGGTTCAACACCACTATGGTCATGCCCATGAATGTTTAAGAAACTGTCACCTAAGACAAGTGGTTCATGAGATAGAACAATTCTATCTGAAATGAAGAGCGGACCATCATATATCTCATCAAAGAACTTTAAGATGTTCGCATCCTTCTTATCATGGTTACCAGTTAGCAACACAGCGTGTGGCTTCTTATAAGGTTTCCAAATTGTCTCCAGCACGCTTGTGTCACCTATATCACCAAGACAAATCCAGGTATCATTCTTTGTAATCTTTTTTAGACTTGCAATTTGGTCAGCTTCACTAAAGTTATAACCCATAAAATCTCTATCAGAGTCATAAAAATGAGTATCACTGGTAATGAAGATTTCACCACGTTCACTCCAACCTTTGAATTTGTCATATAGTGTCTGTATCATATTATCTCCTATAAAAATGATGTCCTGCGGAATCTGTAAAAACATAATCCGCGCCATTAAATTTTGAGCGATAGCTCATTGAATGAAAATAAATAGCACCTTGAGTGGTATCCTCGATAGCATATGCAAAAGCACAAGCCTCTATGGTGCTATCGTCTATATGAGTTCTACCATAACAGAACTGTTTTGGTGCGGTGACCACTTCTTTAGGGGAGTCACCAAAATTTTCATCTTCTACTCTATTTAATATTACATTAGCAACATTTACCTTTGCCGAGAAAGGTTGTTGGTGTGCTTCTGTTTCTACACAACGATAAAGATAACTTAATTCATCTTCTGAATAAATGTCGGTAATGTGTGGTGTTTGAGTTAATAAAGCATATAACTTATAACCTTGCCACCAATCTTCCATATTATCTTCAGTTAATCCATCTAAATAATTATTATATATCTTATCTTCGATAAGGATAACATCATTAAGATTTAGTAAGAACTTTATATCTGTATAAACAAGTTCGCTATAATTAGAGTTTTCTTCAAATAATCGAATGTTTGTTCTTTCACATTTTATTGATGATTGAATAACCTCTTCATTACTAAAGATTATGAAGATAGGGAATATGTATATCAAAAAGAGCAAACACATTTGTCTTTTTTTCTTTAACATATTTTCTCCTTTTTCTTTATATATAAATTATATCAAAAATTTTTTAAGAAATCAAAGAAGGGTGGATTAACCACCCTTTCTTTCTATATCTTAGCAATACTCTTTATTACGTTTCCTTTGATAAGTCCTACGCCTTGAGCTGTTCTACCTAACAGAGGCACTTCTTTTGCGTCGATGCAAATGGAACTTGCGGTACCTGTGATGATAAGCTTATCACCCTTACCAACCATAGCGGCTCCCGCCACAGTTTCTTTTCCAATTAGAACACCTACACCACCTCTAGCTTGTATTGGTAGTTCATCTGTGTTAATCTTTTTACCAATTCCGCCATCAAAAGCAACAAATAAATCATCTGTGTACTTATGAATAGGGAGTGCAGTTACAACATAGTCACCAGGTTTTAAGTTTACACCCTTAACACCATAACTATTCTTTCCTATTGGTGCAATACCGCCAGTCTCAAATCTTATGGCATTACCGTTCTTTGTAACAAGGATTAACTCCTCATCATCTTGGAAGATAACTCTAGCAACATCATCATTCTCATGTAACTTAATTGCATTAACTCCGCCTGAACGCTTTGTAGTTGTGTACTCTGATAACAGAGTCTTCTTTACAAGTCCTTGCTTAGTAACAAAGATGATGAACTGCGGAAGTGACTTTCTCTTGAGTGAAGATACTGAGATAACTCTCTCTCCTGCATCAAGCTGGATAAGGTTACCTATATTAACACCCTTAGATGCATTAGTACCTTCTGGGATGTTGTTGACTAGAAGTCTATACATCTTACCTTTGTCTGTAAAGAACATCATTACGTCTATTGTATTTGTCTTACAAGTATCCATAATAACATCGTCAGTAGATTTAATGCCAACTCCACCTCTTCTTTGTACCTTAAATGTTGACATAGGAACTCTCTTGATGAAACCACCTTGTGTAGTTACTACTACAACTTCCTCTGGTGGAACCTCTTCGATTTCCTTTTCATCAGCTTCATTCTCTACCACTTCAATATACTTACTTCTATGGTCATCACCATATTTTTCAGCAACAGCTCTCCAAGTCTTTACAAGTTCATTATTAAATAAATCTTTATTAGCCAAAATCTTTTCAATTTCTGCTAACTGTTTCTCTAATGAATCCTTGTCTGCTTTAATCTTCTCGACCTCTAAATGAGTTAAACGAGAAAGTGTAATCTTTAATACTGCTGTAGCCTGCTCTTCATCAAGATTAAAGTTCTTAATTAATTTAGCCTTAGCATCTGCGGTTGATTCAGAACCTTTAATTAAAGCAATTACTTCATCAATAGAAGCTAAACAAATAATAAGACCTTCATAAATATGAATTTTGTGTTTTAACACTCTAATGTCATATTCATATCCTCTCTTATATACTTCCACTTCATGGTCAACATGCTCCTGGAGAGCTTCCTTCCATGAGAACACCTTAGGAAAATGACCCTTACTACCAAGCATTGTTAAGTTAATACCGTAATAATACTGTAAAGATGTATTCTTATATAAATATCTCTTTACTCTTTCTGGGTCAATATTTTTATGAAGATAAATCTTAATAAGTGGAGTTTCACCTGTTAAGTCATTAAATCTATCAATACCTGGGTTAGTTTCTTCATCAAGAATAGCCTCTAGCTGTTCACAAATAGTTTCTGTGTAAACACTATAAGGGAGTTCTTTTACAATAAGACAGTTATCTTTTGCGTCATAGTCGATAACTGAACGTATCTTGCAAGCACCTACATCTTTAGGGTCGATACCAGCAGAAATAGCCATCTCCTTATTACCATATTTTAATGTATTCTTAATCTGCTTTTCGTTAATGATTAAACCACCAGTAGCAAAGTCAGGTCTGCAATAAATATCTTCAAAGTCCGCATTTGGATTAAGAAGAAGTGTTTCAAGTGCTTTATTAATATCCTTAATATTGAACTGAGGAATCATACTTCCCGCACCAACACCAATACCAAGAGAACCATTAACTATATTATAAAAACCTTTAGATGGAAGAACTGCGGGATACTGTAACGTATCATCATAGTTATCTCTCCATTCGTCTATTGTTTCTTTCTTCAAATCAGCTAATAGAAGTTTATCTGTAATTGTTGATAATCTACACTCTGTATAACGAGGTGCAGCCCAGTTACCACTCTTATGAAGTGTACCTGTATTACCATGAATGTCGGTTAGTGGATATCTCATAGCAAATGACTGACCAGAACGCATGATAATACCTTCTGATGACGCGTCGCCATGGATATAAATACTAGCCGCAGCACCTGTCGCCTTTAATGTTTTACGATAAGCTTCATTAGATAAAAAGTTTTGATGAAATAAAGCAAATAATATTTGTCTAGTTGAAGGTTTTAGACAATCTCGCACATCAACTAATGCACGAGACTGTAGAACTGCTCCAGCATATTGACAGAAACTTTCATCAACTGTATTTTTCATATCTATATCTGTAAACATATCTTCTCTCCTTTTATTCTCTTATAATATCAAAGTCAATATTATTAAATATATACTCTTTTCTCTTCTTAGGGTCATCTCCCATAAGGTCTTTTAGTAACTCAAAACCTTCATCTGTTGACCTTATAATATCCATATGCTGAAATTCTTCTGTGAACATAGAAGCTGTAGCATCTTTCGGGTCAAGCTCACCAAGACCCTTATTTCTATGGATTTGCTTTACTCCGGTTAAAGTAGGTTTCACACTCTCCATCTCTTCGTCTGTGAAGTAATACTTCTTTGTCTTACCCATATCTACAGTGTAGAGTGGAGAACGTAGCCAACATAGACGACCCTCTTCAATAAACTGAGGTGCAAAATAATAAAGTAATGACATGATTAGGAGAGCGATATGATAACCATCAGAGTCTGCATCAACACAGATAGCAACTTTACCATATCTAAGTTTCTTTGCATCATACTTACCTGGAACAATGTTCATAGCCTTTAAGAAAAGTTTTACTTCTTCATTATCAGCTATATCTTCATCATTATTACTTAGAGGATTAATTATCTTACCTCTTAAAGCTAATACACCATACTTAGTATAATCTCTAGCCTGCTTCATAGAACCACTCGCGGAATCACCTTCTACTAACAATAGAATAGAATCCTGACCAAGAAATTCCGCATCTGCTAATTTATCTGTATTAAATACTTTCTTCGATGCGTTCTTCTCAATCTCCTTAGCGGCGTCCAGGATTTGCTTACGCGCCCTGTCAGCAGCCTTTTCCGCCTTCTGATACTTAACTAACATTTCAATAATCTTTTCAGATTCTAATGTTTGAGCAAATTGTTCTAGTCCATCTTTAAAAGCGGTAGATGTTAAAGAACGAAGTTCATTATTATTAATCTTAGATTTAGTTTGTCCTTCAAATGAAGGTTCATCAACCTTACAGTTGATTGCATAAACAAGACCTCTTCTAATTAATTCACCATCAAGTTTCTGTCCACTTAACTTATTTATAAATGTAGTTAAAGTTGTCTTTGCGCCAGTGATAGGAGTTCCGCCATCTGGACAATAAAGACCATTAACAAATACAAAAGATTGTTCAACTCCCGCAGTCCATAAGAAAGCAACTTCAAGTTCACTACCAGTTACAACATCCTTTGCTTTTGTTATAATAGGTTTCATTAAAGGATTCTTAGCTTTTTTAATGATAAAGTCTGCTATACCATTTTTAGAATAGAACTCTTTCTCTTCTCCAGTTTCTTCATTTTTTATAACAAAATGAATACCTTTATTAAGATAAGATATATTTTCTATATCATCACATATTCTTTTATAAGAAAAACCTTCTGTCATGTTCTTGAATACTTCTTTTGAAGGTATCCATTCACAGACTGTTCCTGACTTTTCTGTTGTTGAACTTTCATTATAAGAAAGTAAAACACCTTTTTCAAATATTGCAGTAGCCTTTTTATCACCTCTATAAGAAGTTACTGTAAATTTATCAGAAGATAAACAAGTACAACTACCACCAATACCATTAAGACCAGCGGAAGTCTTGTAAACACCTTTCTTAAATTTACCACCTGTATGCTCTTCTGTATAAACAGCTACTAATACATTCTTTCCTTCTTTATTAATACCAAAAGGAACACCTCTACCATAATCTCTTACTTTTACTTTATTTAATGTTTCATTAACTGATATTTCTATCTTATCACCAAAACCATTATTAGACTCATCAGTAGAGTTATTAATAATTTCCTTTAGACCCTGATAGATACCTTCAGTATTATCAGAACCTAGATACATAGAAATTCTTATTCTGACAGCCTGCTGGAAAGGTAGATGTTGGATATCATCAGCACCATATTCCGTTACATTAACGTTCATACTTTTTCTCCTTTTCTTCTTAATTTTTCTTGTTTACTTGACAAGAGGGAAATTTTTTGGTATGATTATTATATAAACTTCCATATATAAATATTATAACAAAATTTTTTGTGAAACGCAAGTTTTTTATTATATGGGATTGAGAATAAATCTCAGAAAGAAAAAAGAAACAAAAAAGAAAGAACTCCGCGAGCACCAGTCGACCCGCGGAGATTCCCTACCTGAATTCCGCATGAATTGCGTTTATTATAGATTAGACACCTGTTCTGCCCTCTTTTATGCCAACAGTACAGTAGTGTAAGTAATACATTGGCATATTAAGCTTAAAGGCTTCTTTTAAGTCAGCATATCTGTTCATGTAGTTTACTGGGTTGAAGTGTACACAAGCTTGTCTACCTTCTTGCATTCCCGCCAAACAGAAGTGATTAAATAATGCTTTCTTATCGTCACCAAAAGCCTTAGCTAAATCCTTATTATGAAGAGCATAATATTCTGGATTGAATACTAATGAATAATCTACACCTTGATAAATATATCTAGGCTCTTCTTCTGTTGTTGGAGTTGGTGTAATATTAACAATTCTGCTTAGGAAGTTTTTCCAACCATCATTGTTAGCTGTTGCCCAATAAGCAGGACAAGCTTTACCTGTTACATCAAAATGACGAATAACATTTGTGATAGGTATGTTATACTTATTCATTAGTTCTATTGTTAAAGCTACAACATTTGCTAAGGTAGCTTCTGAAACATCATATTTGCCATTTTTATTAGTATCGCACATCTCAATACTTATAGAGTTGGCATTTGTGCATTTACCATGATATGTACCACCGCCAGTCTGTTTGCAGCTTGGATATTTCTTTCCACCAACAGAATAAGCAACATATAGGTCAGGAACACTACAAGTAACTGAGTCATCATCTACGAAATAGTGGGCGGAAGCTCCTCTATAAGACTTGAAAAATTTAGCATTACTTTCATCGTGGTCACCATCATTAGCTGTATAATGAATAACTATATATTTAATTTTACTAGCAGCTCTCTTTCCGCCATAGTTTTTTGGATTTGCGTAATCTACCTTTAATTTATACATTAACATTCTCCTCTCTTGTATATAAAAAAACAAGGTTATTCACCTTGTTTTATTTTTCCTTTGCACATATTTTATCACCTATAAAGTTCTCATCTTTATCATAATAACTTATAGGGTCTTTTCCTGGAAGTTCATTCTGCATATCTTTATATGCTTCTTCTCTGTTGTTATAAAAATATTGATGATAGTCATATCTATTCATATATTCTGCGGGAAAAACACCATGCATTTCATTATTGATGTAATGTAACACATAATCAGTTTTTGAAGCAAAACCTTTCTTTTCCCAGTTATCAAAAGTAAATCTGTAGTCATTATAACTATCTCGAATCATATCTTCAAAATGTAAAAGGTCATCATAATCTAGGACATATTTTGTAACAGACCTTTCCACACGATACACAGCGACTTGATTATTTTTATCTTTTCTTTTATGTAGTAGTTCAATAAATTCATCTTTTGTCATACCTCTAGTATCTACTCTACCTTGAGGGGTTAATCTTTCTCTCATTAATATATCCTTCTTTCTTTATTTAATAATATGAGGGTGGGGATTTGCACCCCACATGATTTCCATTTCTCAGAATATACTCTCCAACCGAAGTTTTAAAAGCGTCTACCTATTTCCGCCACCTCATAACAGAATACGCTACTGGCATGGTGACCAGTAACGTACCAGTACATCCTCCCACAACATGGTGGGTGATTAATATTAGTCTAGTGTTTTATCCATATAAACTACTAACACAAAGGTCGACTAAGCTAGGTTGGTATCGAACCAACTTCTCTAGACAGTGAGCCTTGTTGGGCTAAATATTATTTCATTTTTTCTGCAATTCTCGCAATCTTACTACGATAAATGTTTTGTAAGTCTATCTGACTATAAATATCTTCACCCTTAAAAGCATTTATCATTTCACGCATACCATTATCAAATTCATAAATAGACATATCTAACTGTTCTTGTCTATCACCGTCAATGATAATTTTTGTATCTTCACCAGTTCTTTGTAACAATAGACGAAGTAAATCAGAAGTTAGATTCTGACTTTCAAGTACATAAACACCACAACGAGGTGGAACTTCATATCCTCTAGCGTCTGCGGCAGGGATAAGTTCTAGTTTACCTTCCTCAATGAGACGCTCTACTTCATACATATCACCAAATTTACTAGCAAGTACATGACCAACCTGAGTTGATAAAAGTTTTTCAAGTGCGGTGCCTGGGTAGAACCCAAGCTTGGCTGCGTTGCGTGCGGCTACCGGGTTGCAGAATACGATTATCTTATCTATCTCCCCAGCATCGAGTTGGGCGAATAAATATCCCAAAGCGAGATATGTCTTACCCGAACCCGCAGGTCCGCCAAGTAAAGTAACCTGTGATGTTACTAAGGCATCCATAGCAAGTTGCTGGTATATATCATCTTTATAAGGTTTAATCTCACCAAATAGTTTAGAATTAAAAGTATGATATTTTACCTTCTGATATTTGCTATTAAACCATTTATATTTATCAATTACTTTTTCTTCTTCATCCTTGATAATAAGGTACTGATTTTCTAACAGAGAATAAATATTCTCATTATCCTGTAAAGTATATTGATAAAACTCAGATAAATCTTTTTCATTTAAGATAATTTCTTTAAATCCAGTATAAGGCTTTTCCGCCTTGAATCTTTCTCTCTTGGTCTGTAAATGAAAAGACTTCTCCGCTATATTAGAACAAAGTCTGTCGCTAGTTATGAAAGAATAATTCTTTATATGATGCTTTTTAATATACTTTAAGTAACTAATAATGATTTTATTATCGTTATTAATCACCGCATCTTTAAACCATAATGAGATACGATAACTACGCTTATATTCAGCAAAAATTATCTTATCTTCATTATCGTCTATTGTTTCTACTGCATTTCTAGCCTGATATTTAGTTGTTTCATCTTTTCTTCCAGATGATTTGATGTCTTCGAGTTCTTGATAAACTACATCTGAAATAACACCAATGGTTTCTTCGCCATCTACCATCTTGATAAAATCAAGATTTAATAAGGCGCAGGTGTCAAAAAATAAATATTTCTTCACTCTGCCAACTCCATTCTTTATATTTTTCATATATTATGAAAACTATACTACTGAATTTCGTCTGTTTTGCCCACTGTCTTTGTTCTAGCTACTCCGTCAATGATTTCCTCAATTTTAAGCTTTGAGTTTTTGATGAAGATGTCTGTGCGGACAAGCTTTTTGTTAAGAATACCACGATAGCGGTATGCTGTTTTGATGTCATTCTCTGTAACACCCTTAAAGTTCTTGATAGTGTTGATATACTTATCAAGTGCCTTTAGTTCTGCCTTATACTTGCGCTGGTCAGCTTTAGCCATTTGAATCTCTGCTCTAGCTGTAGCAATATCAAGACCTACAAACTTTGAAGGCTTTCTGAACTTAATATCTTCTGGATTGAACTTTGCTATACCATAGAACATATCATCCTTTGTATAAATAGTGCAAACAGCATTTGCACGAATTTCTCCATTATCTTCAACTTCTGTGTAACTGTAAACGTACTCTTTACTCATTTATTTTCTCCTTTATCTCTTCAATAATGTCATCTAGTAATGTTGGCTTCATATCGTGAGCATCTACATCAACGTGATAAATAAGACCCTTGTCGAAGTCTGACCATCTATCTGTCGTATGTGTATGACCACATAGGTTAATTACTCTACGATTGAGAGGCTTATCCCCATCGTGGTTATCTGTTAATGTAGGGTAGTGACTGAGGTACAAAGTGTAGCCCTTGTACTTCATTGTGTATGCACATCCGAGAACATCTGTATTAAAGAGCTGCTCATATTGTGCAACACGCTCTCTACTATCATGATTACCAATAAGCATATGCTTATGACCAGCTAATCTACGTAGACAAGCGCATCCTGCTACATTATCATTTAACATTGAATCACCTAGGATATACACGTCATCCTCGGCGGAAACCAATTTATTCCAATTTTTAATGATAGCTTCATCATGTTCTGCTATCGACTCAAAACCTCTTTCGCCATAAATAAAGTCTTTATTATGACAAAAATGGAGGTCTGAAATAATCCATATTTTTCCCATTTCTATTCTCCTTATATTAATGGCTTAATTAATTCTGGTTCACCATCTTTATTAATTATTATTTCTAAATCTATTCCTTCTTCACCTTCTGGTCGTGTTAAACTAGCATACATATTTCTAATCTGGTCTTCTGGCACAAAAGCACGACCTGTTCTCTGTGCGTTCCTTTCAAGACATACATCAAGAGGAACGTCAAAGTATATACCTATGACAAGTTTATTTTCGCCGTGCTTAGGCATTACTGCATTGAGTAGTTTGCGGCGGCTGCCCTTTGAGAGATGTGTAGCGTCTGCAACTACATCCTCACCAGCATCAAGCGCATCTTTTATCTCCTTTACGAACGCTGCCCACACCTCAACCTCATGTGAAAAGTAATCGTCTGTATTATACTTATCAAGGATTGCAAATCTTACAGCATCACGTGAGATAACTTTAAAGTTTTTTATCTTTTTAAGATATGTACTTTTGCCCGAGCCTGGAACTCCAATCGTCATAGCAAAAATCTGATTATCATTTTTCTTCTTTTCTGTTTCCATTATCATCAAAAACACCTCTTTCAAATTCTTTTTTGAAATCTTCATAAGAGTAACTGCCAAATGGTCTAATCTCTACATGATTGACTTCTTCTTGGCAATATATGCAGTAGAGCTTCTTTAGATGCCCCGGTTCGTGAATCTTCGACTTCTTTCTAGGCAGAGGGATACCTCGTCTCCCGCACCGCGTACAATAAAAATCACTAATTGTTACTTCTTTGCTCATATAATTTTTCCTCTTTATAATAAAATTATAACAAATTTTTTAATAAAAAACAAAAAAGAGGGCTAACCTAAGTTAGCCCTCTGCTGGTACGATAGGTTCTCCTATCGGTGTATTATCATCTCCAATTTCCTGGATTGAAATAATATCATTCTTTTTTAGATTTCCAAAACTCTGTTTGAAAATTGATGTCGCTCTATCTGCGGCTACCGCTATTGAATTTGCAACTTCTGTTGGTTTGCAAGAAACTGTAATTAGGTTATGTCTTTCTACATCATATCCTTTTGTTTTCCAAGTGAATAAAAATCTCTTTATTACCATACTTCTCTCCTTCTTATATAATAGCGGGGGCTACGGGAATTGAACCCATACCGAGGGAATCAAAATCCCTTGTACTACCATTATACGAAACCCCTATTTTGCAAGGTCCACCGCTCCTTGCTACACCTTAAAGTCCGGATTCTCCCACTTCCGCCACAGAAGAGAGATGGTGTAATTTTGCTGACTCTCACTAGAAGTAAAACCCCTTTGGCTAGAAGGGGATAAAAGAAATAAATACGTTCTCGCTTATTACTTTATTTCCTTTTGTTTATATAAATATTATAACAAAAAATTTTTAAAAAATCAAGTGATATAGTTGCCTACATAGTATCCAGACAATGAATTACCATTTACTGAACCATAATAAGCAAAAACAGGTTTGACACTTGTGTCAGCAGATATTAAATAAGGTATAAGTCCATAAGAATCACAAAGTGCTATTTGTTCATTATTGATTTCAGGGTAATAATCCATAAAAGAATTAAATTCTTTTATTAATACTATATTTTCAGATAATAATGAATCTGGAACAGTTTTACATAAATTTTTTAACCCATAAATTTGTTGTGGCAAAGCAACTTCTGCTATTTTATGATAAGGAAGCCCTCTTTTTTCACAAATTGCTCTTGATATATCTTCGAGAGTTTGTTCTTGTATTTTATATAACTGCGTAAAATCTCCTGTGTTTTCCATGTTTCACCTCTTAATATCTTGGGATTTCTTTATTTACTTCAAAAGGACATATATCATATTCATAAATATGAATGTGATTATAAGTATCTGCGTACACACCGTCAGAAATTTGAATTAGATTTACGTAACTAGCATCTCCATTAGTATAGCGATGGGCAGGGTCATAATCTCTCATATAAACTTTTTCAAGCATTGAATAAGAAATACTACCTTCTGTTTTTGTAATTAAACTTCCAAAACTACCTCTTCTTATGTGAAAATTAAATTTTGTATTTCTTCCAAAATTGAAATATATATTTGTATTACTATTATCATTGTTTACCCATAAATAAAGGTCACCTTTTGTTGGTGTATCAGGATAATGTAATAAGAAGTTATTAAAATTATATGTTCCTGGTTCTCTATGAAATTCTATGCAATTTTCAGCATAAACTTTTTGTATATAGCCATCAAGACTCCACATACTAGACCTTTCTTTATAACAGTTTCCGCAATAAAGAATACCATTAATTGTCATCATTTGAGTTTGAAAATTTGGTTTACTAAAAGAAGGTAATAAAGAAAGATTATAATTTGTTTTGATATTTTCAACATATATTCCTTTTTCCATTTTTGATAAATCTAATCCAATATAATCACATGGCGGTGTATAATCTGTTGTCCAAAAACAAGTCGTTAAAGATGACGAATATATATTTTTGAATTGCATTAACTTTTTAGGCTGTATATTTTCTATATTATTAGGATACAGAAAATGATATGTACTACTGTTACAAACTAAATCACATTGAAAATTTAAGAAAAAATCTTTAGAACCGTATTTGATTTTTTCAAAAGCATAATAATTATGTGGATATATATAATTATAAAGATTTTGATAAGGTTTTATATTTATTGAAATATCGTCAGTAATATTAATTAAATTAAAATTAACAAAACCACCCCAATTATAATCTACATAAATATTTTTTAAGCCTCTAAAATTATGAATAACATTAGTATCAAAGAGCGCACTTGTTGTTTGTCCTCTAAGTATTAAATCATTACAAAAAGTTACATTAACTTCTGAATTACTAAGACCTGATAAATTTTCATGTATATAAGGACTAGTTATAATGAGGTTACCATTAATATTACCAATATTTTGAATTGAGCTAAAAGAAGCTGTTGATGGTAAAACTACATTTCCCTCACGAGCTATATTCTCTGGTATATAAAATAAATTTTTAGATAATGGAGTATTTATATAATATCCCGAATAATAACGTATACTTTCAAGATTACTATTTTCTATAAAATTTATTACGTTATCATTACCGGTTAAATCTTCGTGTACAGTTAATGCCCTTATATTAGGAAAATTGAATATATTAAAATATGAATTATATCTAGAATTTATCTGTGGAGCTCCCCAAGAGCTAGGCGCTTCAGGAAGTGGTAAACCATAATACGGTTGAGTAGCTACTTTTTCAAAAAGATTACAATTAATAATACTGCTAAAATCTTTTATAATTTTACCACTATCTGAAAGCGAAAAAAAGTTACTATAAGTCTTAATAAAACGTGGTAAATATATATTATGACAATCTGTATATATATGTAAAGTACCCCCACCATAAACATTACTTCCAGTAGCGGTCAAATAACAACGAACATCTGGACAACCATCTAAACTAATTTTTTTAGCACTGCCTCCAGAAGATAATGGCTCTATGCTATAGACATTAGCATATATCATTCTACCACCGATTCTATTATTTAATATTATATCATCAATAATAGTACAACCTTCAGGATAGATAGGGTCTTTATGATAATTTCTTATCTTATTTGCAAGCTCACCAATAGCAATAGGTTCATTACTGTCATTAGCCATTCTATACATATTACACATAGCTGTAAGTGAAGCTTCATATATTTGATATTGATTTGCCATGCGGAAACCCTCCTTTCATGTTTTTAATTTATTTTTGTGTATTGTATTGTAATATAAGCATAATATTCGCTTCTGTCTTCAGAGGTTGTTACACCAATCACCGTACCATCAGCGCCCATTTCACAACCCCAACTTGACATAATTGCCACTATTGGCATAGGAATTGTACCAGTATCACTCATTGCAATACCTGTTATACTTATAATTTTATCTATATTTTCGATACCATGTTCAACATTTTTACTAGTTCTATTAGGTAGATTACCAAAGTCAATAATCTTTTCATAAATATCCTTACCATCTACCCATTTTTTTCCTAGCTTATGCTCTGTAAAGGAAAAACTTGGTATTGGTGATAATTGTTGTGGCATAGTTCGCCCCCCCCCTTTTTTAATTAATAAAAGAAGAAGAGATTAGCTCTCTCCTTCTGTATGTATGTATCCTTCTTCTCCAAGAACTCCACTCTTTAAATCTAGGTCAACAACCCATTGTGGAAGTTCTTTTCTTATTTCTAAAAATTCATCTTTTCCATTGTATTCTTGTTCTTTTATGAGTTTCATAAAATCAAAGAATGTAATCTCTGGAATTATACCAATTAAGTCTGGACTCTTTGATGCAAGTTGCATTGTGTACATATCTTTAAGAATCTTGTCATCAATTTGATTTTCTATCTGTTTATATACAAGATTATAAAATCTCTTTGCATTAAATAAATTCTGTTTAGCAAATAGAGGTTTTCTGTCCAAACATTCTATATATGTGAAATAATGACCAATCATCATCTCAACAGTAAATCTTGTAATACCGCCATTGAAAGGATTTCTTTTTTTACAATGATGTATTGCATTTATTGCGGCGGCTGTAGCACCAACCTGGCATAGGTCGTAGTTATATAGCGGGATTCCGCCATTCTCCTTCACACCTATACGTGTAATACTATGCTCACTTCCAACGCGCCATAAGTAAATAGGTGCATCCACAATATTTATCTTGAGCGGTGTACCCTCTATACTCATTCTAATTTCCCAATTAAACTGACCATCCTCCATAGCTCTTAATTTACTGAACTTAATATTATTCATTCGTAAGAACTCTACAAAGTATAATCTACCGAACACCCAAGGATGACCTACATCATTTCTAGGTAACATTCTCACACCTTGTGGATGGTCTGTTACTTCTTGGTAAAATACTCCCTGAACTTCTATTACACTAGGTTCTATAGCCTTTACTAAGCTCTCAATAGAAAAAGGAGAGATAAGTAAATCATCAGCATCACAAAATGTAATCCATGATGTTTCACAAGCCTCCAATACTCTTTGGCGGGCGACGCCTGGACCTCCATTCTTCTCGACATCAGGTAATACAGTGATGTCAAGGTTTGGAAAACGCTTAGCCAGTTTTACATAGTCTTCCCTATCCCCAGGATTGTCATTGGCGATGATAACTGAAATATTATCTCGCATAGATTGTATCTGTATTGAGGCAAGTAAATCACAAATATGGTCTTGCGCCTTGAAAGCTGGAATACCAACCGTAACTATCTTTTCTCTTTCTTTCATATTATTCTCCTTGTTTCTCAAAATCCTTTTTATACATATTATACAAGACTTGCCAAAAATCATTAAAGAATTTTACTCTCTCATAATTTTCATTGACCGCTTGTAATCTTTTATTATATTCAGTTTCAAAGTCAAAGTCTTTTATGGCTGTGAATATATCTTCTGGTTTATCTAATATTATAATACCATTCATATTGAAGTAATCACCAATTTTTCTTGCTCCATAATAGAATGGTACTACTTTATTGGCAAAGCAATTTAATATTTTTTCTGTAAACCAGTAATCATCTATATAATTTTCCATAACAAAAGCAAAGCGATAATCTTGATGTGCTTCCTCGGTTGTTACATGCTTACCACCATCAAAGGTTCCATAGCAATCCATGAGACCTTCAGCCGCCGCTTTCCGCACAATCTCTAATCTCTTTTTATGTAGCGGACACCAAGTTTTATCTGAACTAATAGTTGATATATTCTTTGTCTTTTGTTTATCACTCCATGCCCATACCTTACCCCAATAAAGAAGCTTGGCATTAGGACATTTGTTTAGCAATATAGAATCATGAGTATATATAATATCAAATTTATTCCAGTTCTTTTCTACATACTCATATTGCTCTTTAATACCATCAAACATTCTAGGCTCAATCATTAAAGCATATTTCTTTGCTTTTGTTGGCGGGATGGTCTCTCGCTCTGTAACCTTAAAGTCTGTAAAAATGGCAATATCCGCTTCATCCAGGTTAAGAACTTGGTGATACCAATAAGCGAAGAAACCATTAGGAGTTCCCTTATAATCTTCTGCCTTCTCATAAATACTATAAAATTTTATATTAATCATGATATAATCTCACCAACTCCCGCTTTTTCTAGTTGTTCAGCTCTTTCTAATGTGACTTCAAGAATCTCCTTTGTGCTAACATTTCTATTTAATGCCACATCTTTATAATTACGAATAATCTTTACTTGAACAATAGAGTGTTCATCAAAGACATAATCTCCTTTTGCTTTGGTCTTTATATCTAAGACTTTTTCCCAGCTTTTAATGCTGTTTTCGTTATCGTTTTTATAAGTAAAATGCAAATTAGTGTCATAAATCTTCTTCCAGTCTATTCCTTCTAAATCAAATGGAATTGTAAAACCATTTACACCATCTTTATATCCTAATTCATCAAGAACTGGAATAGGCGTTGTGATGATAGGAACTCCCATCTCAAGGGCTTCAACAATAGAATAACCAAATGATTCAGTGTCACTAAGTGAAACCAAATAATCAGAATGTTTTATATGGTCTCGTATATTTAATGTTGCGTCTAAACACACAACGTTTTTTATTTTCTCTTTAATAGGGTTGTTAGTAAACACAAGCCATAAGAAAGGTATATTTGCTTTCTCTAATTGTTGTGCTATGCGGGAAATGCGGTCGGGGCCCTTTTCGCTAGTTGTACGCATCGCCGAGATAAGTCGGAGAACTTTAACCGGCGTTTCCGCAGGATTAGTTAAGTTATGGATTACTGTAGTTTTATCTTTTTTACATTCCGCCCAAGAATCCATAGCTGTTTGTGATACCATTACCATTTCATCTGCATCTGTTGGTAAAACCCAGTTTTGATACATTTTACAAGCATGGCAAATTCTTACCATCTTATTCTTTTTAATATTATCTGGTATAGTATCAAATATTCTATTTACTAATAATGTTTCACATTCATATTCTTCTTTTGGTGAATAATGAACTACATTTACAAAAGGTCTTAATCTTTTAATTTGTTCTTTATTCATCACTTCATATAGAACTATAATATCATATTTATCTTTCATTTGAGTGCAAAAATTATATATGAATGTTTCTATTCCACCTATTGCTAAGGTTTCTCTAGTCCATATTATAATTTGTGATTTTACCATTAGTTTCTCCTTTTGTAAATTATTTTTCCTTAAATAAAAATGCCCGACATTAAAATATCTAATGCCGGGCAGAAAGAAAGGAAAGGGTTGAGTCAGATGGTACGTCGTAGGTCTCGAACCTACTAATCTCCAATAAGTGACGACCTTTGTGTCTGGAGGAAGTCATTACTAGATTCATGACTCCCCGCCACGACTTTAAGAAGATAAAACCCGAAGGAAATATGACGAAGCATTTCACTTATCTTCTTTATATAAATATTATATCAAAAATTTTTCTAAAAGTCAAACAGAGCGCAACTCTTCTCTAACTTTATTGAAAAAATCTACCCTACATAAATAACAATCATTACAGTCTATATTTTGTTTGTCTGGATATACGCATAAGTCTTTAGAATCTTTATCAAGTTCTTTAATAAACTTTTCTATCTCTTGTTCAGACATTAAAGCTGGCTCCAAAGTCCTGTGTTATCCATCATAAAAATACTTCCTGTAGAAGGGCAGATAGCGTCGCTACCAGGCGCACAATCAGGAATTGAAGGTAGTTTTTCTATATCTTCATCCGCATCTAAAACAAAATGTGTCACATAAGCAGATTCTCTTCCGCTCTGTGAAATTATACCTACTGCCATTAGAGTTTCTCCTTTCATTTTTATTTACAATGTATATGATTTTGACTGGCAATCCCATAAAGTAATTTGCCCATAAAAAATTACCAAAGACCATTTTTGTTCTTGATTTTCTATCCAAAACCACCAA